>WLWD01001360.1_pt1 | contig 111445 bp, 80 predicted proteins | sample 6712731 | NCBI WGS metagenome assembly WLWD01 (sample SAMN12718690, study PRJNA576275) | sponge metagenome | isolation source: marine sponge | host: Mycale hentscheli | place: New Zealand: South Island, Marlborough, Capsize Point | collected 2014-11-01 | reverse complement strand
AATGTTGCTTTTTTTTAAAACTAAATTATATACACATGCCAATAGAAGAGCACAGGAGTAAAATTATAATGATTTCTCTCCACTCTCGATAATTTCTTGATCCTCCTGCACATCATTACAGACAAATTAATATTTCCAAATCGAGTTTTCCACAATTATCTACTTAGGAGATACAATAAAAGCAATTATCAAACACAAAATTAACGATAGCCTCAATTGGAGAGCAGAAATTTGACTAGTTTTAGAATGCATTTTTTCTCTCGCGAGTTCTTCTTAATAGTCAACAGCAGACATTGCTTGTAGGCAGTAAGAGCTCTGTTTGATAATTGTGAAAGGTGTGAAGCCAGAGATGGTCTCTTATGTGCACACAGTCTGATGTTTCTAGGACTTCCAGTGATAAGATGCTGCACTGGCTTGAGTCACTCACTGGGAATTCATGAGTGTGAGGTAGTAGACTGACTAGTCTCAGAGAGGAAGGGGAACTTAATGACCTTTTATGGTCACCACTTGAACCACTCACTCTTGAGGTAATGCATACAAGTGCCAAGAATCCAACACACACACACACACACACTCAGAGACACACACACACACCACTCAGAGACACACACACATACATATGCACGCAAACGCATATACATGCACACGTATACATGCTCACACATGGGCAAAAGGTGCATACTATGCACTAGGTATCTATTTGTATGGGATCACAACCGAGGGCTGAAGGCCCGAGGATAGTATAAATCTTGTATTGACCGAACGGAGTGATGCAACAGACTTGTAGGCTATAGGAAACGCATAAAACTAATATTGATTGGACGGTTCACTTATTCACCTCCTAGAAAGTAACTACTATTGTACTGTGGTACGTTCAATCCGTCTGATCAAATTGCACAATTTGCAGTGAATACATTTCATACCTACCTGGGAATAGAAGCATCATTAGCATGCTGAAAGAGAGACATAGCCTCTCTGAGTGTCTCTGGAGAAAAAACTCACTGTCACTTGGATACTCATTAGTCCCTGAACATCCATTAGCTGCAGAGATAGGATGCAGTCGATTGAAACGGCTGCATTGTGTTTACATCAAAAGCTACATGACTACCTTCCTAACTGCTGATCACTCAGCCAAGCCTTAAACTATACCAACTTCATACTTGCAACTTTGCTCTCTAATTTATTTATCCTTTGAAATCTTGTGTACTAACATCCCCCTACCCCCATTTCAAAGTTACATCTATTATGATTTTATTGTGAACTATAAATATATTTGCTATCTAACCACTTTTCACCTGTTAATTGTGAAGTCCACGAGAGAAATAAAACAAAAACAACAAAGTACAAATAAAAACAACAAAATAACAATACTGTATATGTAGCAATTCATCAACTTGTCATGATCATTTATGGTAAGCTTTAGAAAGCCTCAGAATTAACAGGTGAAAAGTGGTTAGATAGCAAATATATTTATAGTTCACAATAAAATCATAATAGATGTAACTTTGAAATGGGGGTAGGGGGATGTTAGTACACAAGATTTCAAAGGCCACAGAAACCTGTCTCACTCCTCAAGTTTTCTCAATTATAGGATAGCCTGTCATTGCAGAGTAAGCCAACAAACAACCAGTACCACATCCACGTGAAATATTCATTGTTGTTTCTTGAAACTTTATTGGGCACTTCTAAAACATATTTACTGGAAATTTTTTTGTTGCTGCTTTGCTGCATGACTACTGGTGGTCAAAGTAAAAAAAAATTGTAAAAAATATCTTCAATATCTTATGCAATATCTGCAATAAAGATTCAGTCTTTCTCTGATAAATAATACCTGTGTTTTAAGAAATACTGGTGTCAGTAATTCCACTAGGCAAAGAGCCATATAACTATATGAAACAGTGAACAGTGCCTAACAATCCTACCACAAGCTCTGCACTGCTACAATACTATAGCCAACCTTCTTGTATGCCTCCAAATCCGGTCTTTTCTCTGCCGTCAGTGGCACCAGCTTCATTTGAAGGCCAAAGTAATCAGCTGCTTTTAAGAAGGCTGGATGAATAGTCAGAGGAGCCACCTATACCCAGTATTAGTGTAATAATGAGGAGGATAATGATGATAATGATGATGATGATGATGACGATGATGATGATAATTATTGCAGTTATTCTGTTTTAATAGCCAATGTATAATTACAATAAAAAAACTTAACCTGATGTCATAATTGGCGAGCAAGACACTTACAGGAGTAACATAATCAAGATCCCATGGCATTTATTATTATTATTATTTTTTTTTTTGGCTTATAAAGCATGTACTACCCCTGTTTTTGCCAGTACCACGGATTACACAAGTGGGTAAAGTGTCTTCTACTATATAATTATGCCAAGTGCTATAGCTCCAATCACTGTTACTTTAAAGCTAGGCTAACTCCCTCGCCATGAAGCACACCACTATTATTATTATTATAGTTATAATAATAGTAATACTAGCTAATATAATATAGCACAACAGCATACCATGATAGCATACATGTATGCAACAATCACTCTTACATGTGCATTTACAGCTATAACTACTATATTTCATCCACAATGTGGCATTTCAGTCAGTTTAAATCATTTCAGAATTCAGGAAACTCACTATTTCCGGCTCCTTGATACTAGGAAACATCTTTCTGGCTCTATCCCGATAAGTCTTGACTGCTACCAAAATGCTCTCTGTCCCCCCACTAGTGATGTTTCCTACACAGTCGGCTCCTCCATGCAACATGGCGGCAGTCATGGCCACTGTCTCTGTCTCAAATTTCCTGAGACTAGGAAAGACAAGAGCATTTAGTGCATTTTTGTGCAAGAAAGCACTGTGGAACATTTGAACAATGGCAGCCTTGGATTCTTGGTCTTTAGAATCTGGGAAAGCTTCAGGATTTATTTCTTTGAACGTTTGAAGTGCCTTTTCCACAACCTGGAAGCACTCATTGTCTGTTGTGTATACGTATGCAAAAATTTTGCCAGAGTGTGGATCTACATCTTTGTTCTTGCACTTCTCCAGTTCTTGCAAAAGATCTTCTTTATTCTCCCCTAAAAATTAAAGATACACAATCTGAATACATAAATTTCGCGAGATTTTATTTTGACAAAGGGCAAATTGTTTTTTACGGAAACCGCACCTACTGGCTCACTGACGTCAGAAAATCGCTAAGCAACCGTCATCACCGCCCCCACAAACGAATGAATGCGATCGATTCACCCTTTCACTTCCGCGGAGCAAAAAAACTGCGGGTAGACAAGACTCATTCAAATTGTTAACGGCAAGGCAGGCTATATACACGGAACCTCGGCGTGTTTTGATAAAGCTCAGAGCCCAACAACTTCAGGTTAGCTTTGCCCTCACGCTAAAAAGAACTCCCGTCTTCGCAGGATGGCCGAATTAACGGACGTTGAATCTCTCATCGAGCTCGCCAGGGCGTACGAAATGGCAGAGATGCATTCGGAGATGGCAGAGGTTGGTATACACTGCATTAGCACTATAGACGAGACTCTAGGCTATTAGCTATAATCACATTATTTTGTGATCAATGTATCTAAGGTGGTATAAACTTGAGGTTGCTTTCCTTTGTGTAGAGTTCTTCACACCTAAGCTAACATTATTCTGTTGGGATTATTTTCCAAGCCAGTGTCTATTAGTGGTTGTGAAAACAAACAAGTTTAAATAACCCCTTCTCAGTACTTTTCCTCCCCATTTGGGAATAAGGGGTGTATGTGGGATTTTAAACCAATGTATTGATTAGGATATAGCAGTCACATGGTTATTAGAGATGCAAGCATAAGGTCTGGATTAATATAGCAAGATCTATAAAGTAATTGTCCCAGAAACGAGTGATGGACAAGAAATCGGTTTTAGGAAAGGAGAGTGAAGTTGAAGAATAGCATAGTCTAGAAAAGGGTTAAATTGATATATGCAAAAACCAAAACAACAACACTCAATAGACAACTAAACAATGACTAGTTATGTGTGAGTATATTTGTAAAAGAAGTGTGAGCTAAAACAAACTGCCTTGGGACTTTTGTAGTAGTTATCTTTGGTACTAGTATGCTAGTGGCCTCCCTGTTCATGAATATTTGGCTGTAAACAATTTTAACCTTTTCAGGTCATGTACTTAGAACTAAATTCATTTCTTCCCTCTCCCCTATCACCCGGCCTCCCCTCCTCACTCACCCTCACCCTCACTCTCTCTTATCCACAACCACCTTCACCTTTGGTGTAGGTTGCCAAATCCACCACCATGCTGGGTTATTGAATTCTTTGCTAATTAACCACAGGAAGTTGGTACAACATTGTGTCTGATGTGCATGTTGCTTGCTCGAATTTTTTTTTTATTGTGTGTGTGTGTGTGTGCCAGCCAGTGCACAGAGAGTTGTTTCCATCAGTAAAATGGCAACTGCTCAACAATTAATTTTCAACTTCTTATTATTTATGGTTATACTCACTTGTATCTCACCATCTTTAGTAGCAATTTCTTAAAGTGTCTGTGTACCCATTAGAAACTTATTCCCCCATATGTGCCATCTGAATTCACTACCTTGTCTTCCTTGTGTTGTCCTTTAAGCACAATGTGCTTGTTATGCGTGTTTGAAGTCAGAAGTTTCCAATGGCTATATGTTCTAAGTAATGATCACTCCAATACTTTACCATCATTTCTCCCCATTGGGAAATATTCCTTCATTTCAGTGCAGAGAATAACAACTTGTAGGCATGTATGTGGGCGTGACCTAAGAATGTGTAGAATGCTATGTTATAATTGGCGAGTGAGAAAAGTGAGCGAGTCATTCTTGTGGTTAGGAGTGGCAGTGCTCTGCTATTCTTTAGTACAACACGCTGGCATTTCTTCAATGTAACACAATAAGAGCTTTAGGAAGTACATACCATATGAAGCTTTAATATTCCAGTTTAAAATTGATTGGTGTCCCACTTCCTAACTCGCTAATTTCTATTAGAAATTAGAATTTAGCTTGGGTAGACTAATCAATTCTTCCATATACCTTATAGAAAGTAAGTGACTATTTAATAACAGGGGTTGGTAATTGTGGGGTAGACATTTTAACATGGAGGATCAGGAAGCAGAAACAGCTAAAGTAGTGTAAGTAAGAATGCTTGATGTACAGGTGCAGTGCTCTGTGAAAGGCAGTTTTAATGACAATTTTGAAATCAACCATTGGATGATGCTGAAATGGAAAAAAAAATGTGACTCTTTACAATTAAAATTATGCTAGCAAAGGAGGTAAATAAGCACCAAAAGCTCTCACAAATTGTGAAATTAGTGGCATCAGCCTATTTTAAGATGCCGGTGGATAGCGAACCAGTAGGCTGAGATAAGCCTGGCATATAGCTCCCAGAATCAGGGGCAAAAAGGCTATGGAAGGAGGATAAATATAAGGGAAAGAAAAAACAACAACAAGAACAAAATGATAGAGGATGCCTATTCACATTTTTTAATCTTGTATATACAGTAGTAGTACTTCAGTTATTCAAACACACCGTACATACAAGTAGCACGTGCAAACAGAAATAATTTCTCGACCACACCCCATCATTAGTTCTTTATAAAACATTTTCTATAGGGTTCAGTTTACAAACATTTCAGTTGTCCTAACATCCCTCCTTTCAAAGGTGTTCGAATAACTGAAGTTCTACTACTCATTTCAGAGCTCCTGTCGTTATGTGTCATTAGACATGTTATACTTGGTTTCACTTTAAGAATCTTTGCTTGTATTTGTTTTAACTTGTGCAGACAATAATATGTGTGTGTGTGTGTGTCCCTTGCAGAAAATGAAAGAGTTGGTGATGCTCTCTAAAACAGATATAAGCAAAAATGCGAGGAACCTCTTATCTGTGGCATACAAGAACTTAGTAGGCTCCAAGAGGTCTGCATGGAGGGTTGTCACGAGCATCATAGAGAAATACAGGAAGGATCTTGAACCCCTTGGTTCAGAGGAAAGAGTAAAAATAGAAGCAAAGATTAAGCTGATTAGAGAGAAAGTTTTGGAAGGGATCGTGAAAAACCTTAAAGAAGTGTGCAATGAAGTGGTGGTGAGTTGGTTTGCAAGCTTGGGTATTAGTTAGTGGAGAATCAGAGCTACTGCAATGTTTAAGTGTGTATGCATTTCTCTCTCCAGGGACTTCTTGACGATTACTTGATTAAAAATGCCGCCGAAGATGATGCTGAAGAGAAGACTTTTTATTACAAAATGAAAGGAGATTACTACCGCTATCTTGCTGAAGTTTTGAAAGGCGATGACAAAGGTGAGAGAAAGTAGTGTGTGTCCTTTCAAATATAAGTCCCTTTGTTAAGTATCCCCCTTAGTTAGAGAATCGAGTTAGAAATGTTTACTTCCTGTTGCTACTGAAGAAGTGTCTGGGGTGGTTTGGTGTGCATTGCCTCTATGAGATATCATATGCTGTCTTATTAAAGACTAAGCAACAAAAGAGGGTGCTCTTCAAACCCCCTTCTTTGGTGTGGTCATATAACTGAATTAACTATGACTTAATGCAGCAGACTCTACTTTGACTGACAGGGTACAAATGGTTACATAATTTAATATCCATCCAACTCTATTCTTTCTTAGGGGGCCAGGACAACGGGACAAGTTCATTAGCATAAAATCAATGGAGGAGGAGGGAGGGGGGGATGTGGAGGTTAAGGGAAAGAGGCGGAATGGGGACTGATGATTAAGCTCCTTTCCTCAAACAGACTTGTCTTATAACGTATATGAATACAATAACTTGTATGAATGTTATTAAGTAACAATGCTTCCTTCATATGTATTGAAAACTGATTTTTGTGCTTAGGTTTTAAAGATGCTTGTGACAGTTCGGAAGAAGCTTATAAAGCGGCTTCAGCTGCGAGTGATGACATTTTGCCTCCTACTAATCCTGTTCTCCTGGGAAACAAGCTGAACTATTCTGTATTTAAATATGAGATCAGAAATAAACCTGAGGATGCTTGCAAGCTGGCAAAAGAGGTAAGGTTGGCTCAGATGAATGATGATAGTAGTGATAATAACAAGTGGTGATGTGCTTTAGCACAAATGGCGAGTGAGCCATTGCACACAAGTACTTCAAACAACAGGGTTGCTAAAACATTAAAATTTAACTTTAAATATGATAAAAGTGTTGATTTTGCCGTTACAAATCTTTATGTAAATATATATATAATTATATATAAAAAAGGCTACAATTATTTAGTTTGCTTGAAGTTAATGTTCTAGCCCCTATTTGTATTTACCTAGTTTAGGAAGGCATCATTGTGTTCATTCAATCTTAAAAGTAGCTACAAGCATGTAACCATCGACCAAGTTAACTAATATGGAATAAGAATAAGCCATTCTGACTATCTAAATGACCTATAGTTCCTGACAAAGAAACATTCCTACTGCTTAAAAAAATGGCTGAGTTTTAAAATTAAGTAGGGTAAAAATGGCATTAGTAACCACTTGCCCAAAAGGCAGCTAATTTGTATATTTGTTAGTCTAAGTGTTCACTTAACATTTTTTGTGCTATTCTTTTAGCTAAGCAATAGTTGTAACACATAACACTTTCACACACACTTGTTCACTGGATATGCCAACACCAGACTTACCTTGTATTCTCTTCGTGACTTGACTATTTGGACAAATTTCAAGTGAGAACAATATAGTTGTGTAGGGCGTAAACTATGACAAACTACAGCACATTAACCAAGATAGCTTACCACTGCCACCAATTCAAATGAACTCCGGTAAGTTTGTAAGACCTAACCATGTCCACAAAATTCAGATATTTCGGATAATAAACATGATTTTTTAAGTTCAAATTAATTGTTATTACAAAGAAATATTGATATAACTATATTTATTTATTATGTATGCCCTGTGAATTGTAGGCATTTGATAAGGCCATTGGGGAGTTGGATGGATTGCATGAGGACTCTTACAAGGATAGCACCCTTATCATGCAACTTCTCAGAGACAATCTAACAGTAAGATCCTAACACAATTAGTGCATTAGACCACTGGTTCAGGTCAGTATGTGCCATGTTACAGTAGGGGCAATCGTTTGATTCAAAATTTCACTTGTGACTTCATCAGGGTTTGGTTTCTTCCAGAAGTGAAGGGAATAAACCCAATTCTGTATTCTTTATAAATCTGGAAAAAGTAACTATTGAGGTCTGAATGTGATAACAACTTTTCTTTTTACTCCGCTAAAGACTGTTGATATGAATTCCAGTGACCCCCTTGGCAAGTGACACTTGTATATTAGAATAAAATGGGAATCAATTAGATGTCCAAAGAGTGGTTTTTACAGATAAGTTTGTGTGACATACTTCCTCTTGTGTGGATGAAATATTATCATGTTAATGGTTAAATCACGACTACATGCTCATGTCGGCATTCCTAGTCCCATTAAAGTGCTGTTTCTTGTCCACAATGTTATACACGTCTTTTTTCTTTTCCTATGCAGCTTTGGACTTCAGAGGCTGATGGTGATAAAGATGGTGATAACGATAAGGATGAAGATTAACTTGGCTATTAAATTTATACATAACATAAATGTTTAGTTGTTTGGGGTTGTTTTTTTTTTAGTCGCAAAGGTTCAACATACACTGCCCTGCTTACACTTCACTACTCTATTGATTTTGATTGTGTTACCATAAAATACATTTCTCAGAAATTTTATTATTTTTCTAATGTTAGACCAGTACCATGACAACAAGTAATTACGTATAAGAAGCAGGTATAGATTAGTGTCATCAATATTTTTTTTTTTTATTTCTGCAAAGATACATTAATAATTATTTTGTTGGGGTGTAGATGGGGTAAATACGAAGGTAGTTTGCCAGCAAAAAAAAAACAAAACAAAAACACTCTAAGATGCTAGGAATTGATCAACATGTCGAATGACATTCATTACTTTGGAACCGACACAAATAAAATCTAAGGTGTAGGAATTGATCAGAATGCCAACGTTTTTCATTACTTTTGTATGTAGTGGAACCTCTGATAGTGAACTCACTAATGATTAAATCACCTCTCTTAGTGAATGTTCTGCTTGCCAATATAGCAAATAACCTCTTACAGCAAACAACCTCTGATGTGCCATCTGAAAGCCTGGCCCCAAATTGTTCCCAATTCATAGTTTCTAGTATAATCCCAATGAGACTTGCTTGACAAACCAGTGGGGCAATACGAACAATATTGCATATATAATAGTTGAACCGTGGGTTTGAGGAATTATCGCTGACGGCGGTTATCTAGCACTAATTATGAATTGCCATGTATTTTATACCATAGTTACCTGTTTGAACAGAGTAAAAGACCAAATAAAAAGTGGATTGTTGTTTTGAGGGGGGGGGGGGGGAATATGTCCAGTTAATTAATCCAGCAAGGGTCCTTCCAAAACACCAACAAGCTAAGTGAATTTTAATTCCCTTTCTGCTGCCTTCAAACAAAAACAGTGGTAATTGAATGATGAAATCCAGTGACATTCACCAGACAAGACACTCGGTGTCATTTACACAGGGATGGAGTAACCACTAGCAAAAAAAACTCTTGCAAGAAAAATTTTTTTTTTTCATTCATAGCTAAAAAAAGCATGATACATCAGTTAATACCATAATTATGCATCTCACTCTATTTAGTCGACAAAAAAAATTGTTCTGTGTGCAATTTAAACCCCCTTTGTGGTACAAAACTTTTTTCTTCAGGTGATCGGAGGAAAATAACACAGGGGAATAAAATCCATGACAACCATGGTATATAATGAGGGGTGTGTGGAGGTGCTGGTTTGAACAGCTGGATTGTTAATTCGGTGCACTACTAATAATAATTTAGCACTGTCATAGAGGAACCAATTGCATCGTCATGAAAGCCACTACTACATAAGACTACTACACTTGAAGTGGTCCCATAGGAATATCTACGAGCTATGAACGATGCTAATTCATCGACAGAGTTGTAGCAACAAGAGCATCTGCTCCCATGAAATTTTACAAGGATTCAAGAGTTATGAGAAGACTATCAATTACCAGACAAAACAAAGCTATGTTTGTGTGACCACGGAACGCCATGGAATGAGTTTAGTGGAGACAAAATTCATGGTCCAATTGAAACGCTCGCTCATCCAATAAAACTATAATCAGCTTTTTAAACATTTTCATCTAAATCCAAACAGCTCTGCTCGCACCCAATTAGCTCCTGCTCCAAAATACAGAGGTGGCGCCGGCAATTTTAAGGTGGTCCGTCCAGGAAGTGGGTGTGGTTTGGGTGCAGTTTTACAGTTAGTTATTAATTAGCATTGTGTTTTCAACATACTAAAAGATCTCTCACTGGAAACATAAGTTGCTGGCATTACCAGAACAAGCTTTAATTACTTCACTAAGCTGGGACTTGTGTGCTGGAGACACCTTTTGAAGATATTTTTTGATATCAAAGCGTCTGTGGTACTATCAGGTATATCGTTGCTTAGAATTTCAAGTTGCACCCTCAAATTCGATTCCCGGAAATCATCTTGATAAACATCAAATACTGTCTTTAGTTCCTCGTGTCGTCATGCGTTTTCACACACTTCAACAGTAACTGTTCTAGACACCTACAAATTTGATATCCTGGTTGCTTGAATTATTAGAAGATCAAGTACCTCATAATACATGTCTCTAGTGATCTTTTGGTGTTTCAGGAAATTCAGCTGGTGCATCACCATCCTCATACCGTCTTGGCAGAACTATTAGCCATCAATCAGAGGTGAATGCCTCGCTACATGCCATGCAATCAGGTAAAGGGTTTCCAACAATTGGTTGAAACAACACCCACTAAATTTTAATGTGGGTGTGGCAAAGCCTAAAAAGTGGTCCAACCATAGACGGACTGGCCATACCAGCCGCATCACCTCTGAAATAGCCTGTGTTCCAAATTGTACTTTGCTCAATTTGCTCACCACTGAAATGCAACCCTTTACCCTGATTTAGTTGTGTGAGCCAGACCAACAGTGTCTGGTGCAACGTGCATTGTCGGCACTGATGTCATGGAGAAAACCAGATGATGTGCAATGTGCCTAGGGACATTGTGCATTTACAGTGTACAAGCATGGTTTGTATGATCCAACAGAACAAGCTGAATTCCACTAAAAGAAAATTGAATACCCCAGATGTGCAATGTGTCGATCCTTTACCATACTTAAATTCCACCCCTTCCTTGCAACTTACCAACGCTTGGAATTTCTATCTTTTTTCTCTGAGTTGCGGAGAAAGTGTGAGGATCCACTTGCTTAAGAAATCCTCTTACTTCTCTTCGCAGGTACCACTGAATGAGTCGGTCCACAGCAGTCAGATTTTTTAGTATTCGCACTATTCCCCTAGCAAGCCCAGACCATCCTTCGCGCAGGAGAACTGAAACAGCTATGATCACTACCAACGAGAATACAACATCTCTAGCAATCATCCAGCTAGACGCCAAGAGCGCTACTATATCCATGTCACTACACTAAGGGCGAGACTGGAAGGGGTCTCCAACAAAAAAAAAACAAAAAAAAAGAGGGTGGGGCTAAAACGCTCTAAACGGAGATGGGGGTGTGGCTTTTGCACTTGTGTATTACTTTTAATGCACATTTTTATAAACAGAATAAGAATCAATAAATAAATAATACAAAAATTAGAGTAGGTAGCCAAATTAAGTTGCCAATATAAAATGAAAGTTGCTAGATTATAAGTCCCTGATTGATGAAACTTTAATTGGTTAACAATTAAAAAAAGTGCACTCTTGTCTCTGGTATTTCTCTGACAGTATACAAGGTAAGGAAACTTGTGTTTGTGTTCATATTGTCATACAAATAAATTAAATATATTCATAACATTTTTCCAAATGGGAGGGAAGTCTTGTCTTGAAAAGAATGGAGTCCAGTCTGAATTGCGTATAAAGGAGTGGCATATAACCATATATGGAAACAAGCTTGTTCATGCAGATATGTCTTTCACTGAAATGTTCGTTGTTGTTTGACAGAGTCTCAGGACAGCCCGGGCAGCGGAACGTCCAGCGAGAAGTAACCTGAAACAAATGTAACATACACAAAATGCTTGCTATATATATATATATATATATTATGATGGAGATATAAATAGCATGGAAAACAGTGGTATTAATAGCAGGAGTGGTGCGAGATAATATTCACAAGGTGGAGCAGAGTGAATATTCTCACAGCACGAGTGCTATTCATCCGAATATCTTAGTTTTACGTGCAATCATAATACGTTAATTTATTTCAGCAGTAAAGAAATCAGAATCTTGTACAAGGTGCAGTATATTTTGGTCAAGAAATCACGCCACTCTTGATTCCGCCAGTATTTACACTTTTCTTCCAATGGTAATTAGCATTGCCCAGGAATTTCCCCATGATACTTCCTAGTGGATAAAGTAAGATGGGGTTGCAGATAGATTGCCATGATCAATCGTTAATACACTTTCCACAGCTGTGGAATTTCATACTAATATCACATACTTTTGTATTGAAAAATGACTTGCTATAGGATTAATGTATATATATGTTTAGGACCACACCTCTAACCATGCCTATAGCCACACCCAGTTCGTCCTGAACAGGAGAAGAACAAAAAGAAGAGTACTATCACCTTCTATTGAACTCAAACTATCATTTTCCCTATGACCATGCCTTACCCATTCCCTGTCAACATTAAAAACCAGTACCTTGCTCAAGCTCATTTTATAACTATAATGTATTTCATCCAACTAAAAGAATGAATGATTGTGTTATTGCATGCAATGGAGACAGTCATTCAGACTGATCCTAACACCTGTCTCATGGTGTTATCAGGGGGCGTGCCTCCTCCAAGCATATTTTGCCTGTGGCTTGGCACTGCTTCTACTTTTGTACTTGGATTGTTACTGCATATACAGCAGTAGGCTAGTAACAATCCTTCCTGGTTATCAACTAACTACATATACACACCGTTAACATACTCACACATACACACACGGCACGCTGGAGCGTTCACTACAGGAAAATGCTCGTGTGGTGCAGAAATACTCAAGGAAATTATTCACTGTATAATACACACACACACACATTAATACCATAGCTAAGTCGTTTTTCAATGTGTGACCTTATTTTGAAATACCATAGCTGTGGAATCGTGATAGGATCTAACAAGTCTTCCTGAAAGTTTTTTTAAAAGTAATAGCAGATCATGTTAGTGGTAATAGGACCGACATTTTCAATATCGTTGCCATGTCAACTTTTAGTGCACATGTGTGCATAGGTCACAGTAGTTTTATTATGTCATACGTATAAATGTAACAAGTACTTTTGAGGTGATCAAGCCAATAGTGGCTCATGGCTCATGGTGGGTGTGGTTTCAGAAATGAAGTGACAGCCTTTGAGCAGGTCACACACAAGAACTTCAAACTCCCAAACCTTACATGACAAACTTTATTCCTTTCATCCTGCCAAGGCAGATTAGTAAAGGAACAACATCCTAAATCTCCATTCATTATAGCTTAAAAATACAGTCTGTGAGCTAGGATTGCAGCTGCAGAGGTTCTGGCACAGGACATGGTTCACACCCATAGCTAAAATGTGGTGGGGCCAAAACCCAACCAACTAAAACCCTACCACTTCCTACAGCTAAGACACAAGAAGCCTAGGGCTTTCACATGATGACTGAAACACTGAAATAATAATAGACTCTGCATCACGCCCACATCAGCATACATGGCATTCACACACACACACACACACACACACACACACACACACACACACCTTCAGGGGTGGTTTCCTAGTGATATGAGACACTAAGAAATTCATGGCAATGTCTTCACAGTTGGTGTGAAGATCCACCATATCCCTGACGCTCTGCGACATCCACTGACTGTAGAGATACATGTAATACTGCAATACAACAACAACAACAACAACAATAATAATAATCAAGACTATCTAATACTGCAACCTCTCCACCCTCTCTAATCGCACACTAAAGGTGATGTAACTAACAAATTTTCAGTTGTAATCTTTCATTTTGTAAGTGCAGCAATAATTGGTAACGTCAGTAAACAGGAATGAATAAGTGAGAGAATTAATACACACATAATAGTGTGTGGATGGGTCTCACACTTCCATCTCATAAAGATAAATTGTAGTGTGTAACCACAGTTGCTGCGGTAACAGCCATGGATTAAAAAAGTTATTTCCCTGTTAATTTTCCTCCGTGTTGTATATTTCCCCTGCTGTGTGCGCTTTTGCACTGGGCCTGTTATCAGCTCAGCGATCATTCTGACATTTCCAAATGGCAGCGGGCAAGTTTTGTTTCACACAATATAATTCTACAAACAATAAAAAGGCTATGTTTAGTATTCAGTGTCAATGGATAAGACAAAGTTTTCAACTCTTTTTCAGTTAGGTGGGTATTAGAAGAAGTTGGAATAGTGGTAATGTTGATAGTGCAACTATGTAAATTACTGAAAGATATTGCCAGGGACAGAGGTGCTTGACGATTGTGAAAATTGGCATTTGTGCATCTTGTACTGGTAATTTGGGTTGCTCAAAACATTTGAGATTTCTTGATGTTGTTTTTAATTTCATCTTTAGTAATTACACTAAACTTCCAGTGACTTGTACCCTGCTCGCTCTCTTCTGTATTATTTTCTCTGGAACCCCCCCCCATCAAACACTTGAGTAGCGGAGGTAGCTCTCAAGCTAAGGTTGGTAATTGCTCCCTCAATACCTGCCAGCGATGGCAGCTTTAGTAGATGATGAGGAAGATGGAACTACAGCAGAAGAACTAGAGGAAGCAGTAGGAACTAAAGTTGCATTTATATGCGGGTGGATATTGGTGTCTCCATTAATAAATTACATTATTTCCTCACAAAGATACTCTCTTGTCATTGAGTTAGTGGAAATAGTAGTGAAACTCTGGTATAAAATAGCCCATGGCAACCTCGGGAGTATCGTCCGATAATCCCTCTGTGCCATGGGTTAACTATTACTTAGTTCCTTTAAATATATATATATTATTCATTTGATACAGAATAATAAACAGTCTGTTGGCTTAGTATTTACTTACACGAGTGCTGCAGGAATGAGCATGCATACGGCAAATCAGATGAGTGGTATTTTGCATCCAATGAATAATAAATTTATTATGTACTGCTCATGTGCGATTATCATAGTAACGAGTTTCTTGTCTTGTCCAGTGAACACTTATATAATCTGGGGGGGATGTAATAACCCAACTTAGAACATAGCTACTGTAGTTTTTGTATTGTGACAGAAGAACTTTAAACTGCTTAGGTCTTTCAAAGAGGGACACTATTAACTTAGTGTCCCCGCCTTGAGGGCAGGGATACTTAATTCCCTCAGATTGCGCTTAGTGTCCCATTGTTAGGAGCAGTCGCTACGTTCTAAATTAGTTAGGCGCTGTGCAGCCGTCGTGAACTACCATTTTAGGGTCCCTCAGGCCCTAAGTAGCACCCTCGCTGCACTCGGAAATGCTACAACCTAGGACCTTCGGGACTTCAGCCATATCCTATTTACTTAAATGCATTTCCTACTATGTGGCAACAGGTATTAGGCTCAGTTTAGTACAATAAACTAAAAATTCTGTGAAACTTTCTTTCTAGGTAATATATTTCTGCTTTCAAAAAAAAGAAAAAGAAAAGAAAAAAAAAAAAAGTCCACAATGTGTACATACCTTGTGTATAAAAGCAGCACCTGTGAGCACCATAGAGAGTTCACATGTGTAGTTAGAGTTGTAGAGCCAGCCCGGGTGTCTGGTGTCCCAGGCATGGAATCGTCCAGGAAATCCAACTATCCGATCCCTTGCTTCCCTCCAAACTCTACACACACACACACACACACACACACAATAAATAAATAATAATCTATTATCATTATATTACTGCTAGTGATGTGCTTGAGCACAAAGGGCGAGCGAGCCAGTGCACAAATGAAACACTTCAAAAGAATCTATCAGTCCATTTCTAAAAGTATAGCTAAGTACGTAGCCGTTGTGACCATTATGTACTTTAGCTAACAAATACAGAATCACTTTCTTACCTCAATTCCTGAGTACTGGTATTTTCTGTATTCTTTTATATATGTCATTCTGACTATCTGAATTACCAATATCTTTTGACAATGAGCACTCACAGCTACTAAAAAAAAAAAAAAGCCGAGGTTTTTACGTCTGGTAAAGGGTTTCAATACCATAGTAACCATTCACCATAACTTTTTGCGACTTGAAAAAAACAACAACACCAAGTTCTAAAGAATTTACTGCACAGTGTATTACAGTAAGTTTTTAAAACCTAAGTACATCTTGTAGCATTCAGAAACAACCTAACACGAAGGGGTAAATAATTAATTTCCTTGGATGATACGGGATCGATAAAAGAAAAGATTCTGTCTACTGGAGGTATGGGAAAGGGTAGACAACGAAGCAAACACAAAAACATGAGGGTCAAAGTACAAAATGACATACGTATGTCCACACACATATATGAACAAACAAATGTCCCCGATTTTCAATTGTGTTACCCCTGAGAGTGTCTCGCTCACTTTGCTCACTCGCTAATTATACAGCATCACCCAGGTATTCCAACTGTAATGGTTAGCATTTAACACACCAAGAAACTACAATTTGCTTTATTGGTATGGTTACCTGGTGTCATCTTCCTAAACTACACACTGGCTGTTTGAGCTGATGTGAGCCCGTGGTCATGTGTGCACATGCTCCTTGCTTGCATGAGCAGCGGTATGACCTCTGAACCCCCCCCCCCCCCCCCCCCCCCCCCCCCCTTCTGTGTGGCCTTGGGGGTGAGAGACTCAGCAGGTCAGTGGCAATTAGCGATAATTGCCCTGCATTGCCCTGCGTCCTCCCCCCAGCTCAAATCACATCCAATGAAATGGATGGAGTATTTCTAGATATTTTCTCAATTAGGTAGTTTGAAATGGGGAGGTGGTGGTGACTGATTACAGTGGCTATCAATAGCTGCTAGCTGTCAGGACTAAGATACTAGTGTCCATGTGCCACTGCTTCTTCACGTGTGACTACTTTGAACGTGGTCGCAGTATTTATAGGTCCTTCGTTGACCCTTACCTGCATGATGACCCTTACCTGCATGATGCATGGGCTACATCTACGTTAAACTACATTTATAAAAAGCTCTACACAAAGAACAATTGGCTCACCCAGTGTTACTATGGTAATATGACATCTCAACAAACCACTCTACTTTAGTATTTTTAGTTCTGCCTGCCACTATTTTTTTTTTTAGTATTGACAAAAACAACATATCCTACAATTAGACTAACTGAATACAGGTCTGACTGAGTACAGGTCTGGTACAGACTAACTGAGTACAGGTTTGGTACAGACTAACTGAATACAGGTCTGGTACAGACTGACTGAGTACAGGTCTGGTACAGACTGACTGAGTACAGGTCTGGTACAGACTAACTGAGTACAGGTCTGGTACAGACTAACTGAGTACAGGTCTGGTTATTAAGACTCAATAGCCTAACTGGCCAAACATGCGTGTCCTACCATTCATTCCTAAAGACAAGCTTGTGTTAGACCAACAGTCCTATTGATTTACCTGAATGCAAACTGAATCTCATCGTGCCTCAAATGCACATCATCATCTAGAGACAGGACGGCTTCAGTCTCGATGTTGGAGAACGGCAGGAACCGATTGTTAAGGCTATTACGACCTGTACTGACCACCTACAAGGAAAATAAAACAAAACAATAAAAAACCAACAAACAACAAAACAGATACAACTGAATAAAGAGAAGCTAGATTAATACAACTAAAAAATAAGTTAAAATTAACAAATTAACTTTGTCTCTTGGCACTGTGTTCAATAATGGAGATTCTTGGATTCCATCCAGCTGCACGAGCTAATTACAATCTTAAACATCTTAACAACCACTATAAAGGATATGACCCATACAAATGTCAGAAATACCTCCAAGGCAACACCTATGTCTGGCCAGTGCATGGAGTCAGGAGGGGGGCGGGGATTGTTCCAGACCACCAGCACCTTCGCCAAGTGATCCACGTTAGCCAGCCTCCCGATGTTTTCCAGAAGAACCTGATTCCTCTCGTACGTCAAAATGACGATAGTGAAGTGCTCCTCAGGTGCATTGCCTAACAAAAAATCCTCAAAGTAAGGTCCCGTGATGCCCCCAGCTGCCACCACGTGCCCGGGCAGACTGGAGAACTGCTCCTTGGACAGAGAAGCGTACTGAGTCCCCGACACAGGGGCTGGCTTGAAAGGGGTCACGGGGTACATAAACGCAGGGCCGGGCGGCAAATTCCAGAATTTCCACCCGTATGAGGTGAAGTTGTACTGAAAAGTGTTAGCAATGATTGGAGGAACGTCTCCCGATCGTGACAAGAATGTCACCGGAGCCACGTAGTCCCTGGCGGGAGACGGAGGGTGTAGGGCTTTCCATCTCGCCACAGCCATCACACCTGTCATCATTTGGTAAGGGTTCTCAAAATAGGTCTCCCACAGGTGTCTGCCTTGCCTGCGATATTTCAGAATCGTGTCCTGGTCCAAACTCCGCAGAATATAGTGGAGCTGACCGAGACTGCTAGGTGGCAGGAAGACTGCTGCCACCTTCCAGTCAATCACTTCATCCAGGGGCAGGCGATTGATACCGATCACAACAGGGATGGCCCCATAGCGCAGAGCTTCAGCAAGTCGCAGATAGGTAAAGGGTCCATTAGCACCCGACCCACTGCCAATAACTAGTGAGAAAGTCGACGCAGACAGTTTGGCTGCTCTGTCTTGCCGAGTGCCACAGAGTTGCCACTCCCCCTCGGTGTAATACTGACGACTATTATCACCTCTGCCAACAGCCTGCGCTGAGACAGCACATGATGTGTTAATCAACAGTCGGTCCTGTGTATTCCTACTAATGGCAGAATAGAGGGTCTGTAAACTATTCTTAATACCATCTGCACGGATAATGTGATCTGAGGTGGAAAGGCCTCCCGCCATTTTCCCTTCGAATGTAACAAGCCAAGTTCTCAAGGTTGGAAGAAAAGGCGGCGGCACTCCTCTTACATCCGCAGCCACTGGAGGAAGAAGCCAGCCATTGAACCGTTTGCCGTGAGTGTAGCTTCTGACGTAAACGGCACCATCCAAGTCCAGAGATTCGGAGTAAACGTCTGCAGTTTCATTGGCATAAACCAAATTCATTACAATGTGGTTAGCACCACCATTCCAGAATGATAGGGACTCCAAATTAGCTTTCATGAGAGCCTCATCCAAATGGCCCTTACGAGGACCGACTAAGGTGACAAATATACACGCAAGGTCTGGATCATCCACGAGCATATGCATCCTTGTCAACACATCCAAGAAACTGTTAACTAGTTCTGGATGCTTCAAGTCAAATACATTGGTATGGTGATAGTTGACTAAGTATACACCTAATGGCTTCATCAAGGAGCACCTGGAGAGGTCAAAGTGGCTTAATTCAAGCTTCCTTGTAGAGTGATGGCGCAAATTGTCATCCTCGGCATTGCCTATCACCTGCTTGTTGTCACTGGGCACTTCCAGATTGACCACCACGACGGAAGATTTGATTGGTTCTGCAAAGCTGCGCTGGTTCAATCTCTTCATCTCTCTCAGTGTCCTGGCCAGCTTGGCTTTGGTGTCCTGCAGCTCTGCCTTAGTGGTACCAACCTGCCTTCTCACTTTGTTCAATGAAGACCTACCCAGGTCAACTTCTTTGAGGAGTCTGGTTCTTTCCTGCTCAAGGTTCCTCAGTTCATTTCTAACTGACAAAACGATGTCCTCCAGCTCTTTCACTTGATATTGCATCTCCTCTTTGCCAACCTGAACTTCTGGGTTGTAATCTAGTATTTTTCTTTTCTCGTGGGGTGTTTCAAACTTATCGCTTTCCGACCTCTGATTCAAATCGCCAGTGATCAAGTTGTCTGGACCGCCCAGGTCATTCTTGTTGGTCACCACGAGCAAAATGACTGGGATAATAATTCCCCATACGAAGAGAAACACGAAGAGGACTTTCTGCCAGAGGCGCATATCTCGGCCAGTCTAACCCCAGCTGCCGCGAGTTGGAGAGCGAAGCGGGCAATCTCTTCTACCCGGCATAGGATAGCAACTTCTTTACAATGTATTACATTAATCCCTTAATTAAGATAATGGAAACTCCACTGCTTTCGAGCCATGTGTTACAATAGTCACACACAACTCATTCGAAGAATCCATAAAAGCGCTCAGCCCACACCGGATGCCGACAATTCATCGTGTGTTAATTATCGCCCCTATTAATAACGATTCCTACCATATGACTCAGAGCATAGCAAGAGATGGAACATGAACAATAGTCAATACAAGGGAATACACTGATTATATATCATATCAGTTCTTCTGGTCTTCATCAGATTTTTTGTCTTTATCTTCTTTACTCTTGTCTTTTCCTTCATCTTTGGCTTCTCCTTCAGCAGCTCCAGAACCTTCTGGACCAGCAAATTCATTCTGCAATGCTTGGGCAAATCCACCAACATCTATTACACCGAGCCACAACATTTTTATTATACACTATAAAAGTGCATGGCCATGGAGTAAGGATCGGGTGCTCATTAACACTAAAGTAGGTAATTCTGGATAAGGCACGTAAAATTAAGTTTTCAAAGTAGGGTTAAAGATAATTCAAGATTTCTAGGTATAAGAACAAGCTTTACAGCAGCCTGGTGTGACTGTTGTAAAGCAACTATATTATTTTGTATGCATAAAGTTACACTTGTTGGAGGTGCTCAGCACCAACTTATTGTGGGTGCCTGACCACCTGCAACCACCAGCCTTCTACCCCCAAGAATTCACAATAATCCAATATCATAAACATCAACAGAATGAACTAATATGATACTGAACTATCAAATGAAGGGAAACAATAAATAAATACATATATAAATATATAAATAATACTTATTTTAGACCAACCACGCCCCCAACATACTTCCAGAGTTTGCTGCATGTACGACTTGTCCTCCTAGTCCAAACTGGCCCATGAGAGGACCAAGCTGTCCTGACTGCAGGGCTGACCCAAAAATACCCAAAGCCTGCTGAAACTGGGGAGACGTGAGAACACTATCAACTTCTTCAGAGGTTTGGGGTAGGTGGGGCTCCACCTGACTGTGCACAGAAGGGTCGCTGGATAAAGGACGCAGCACTTCATTAGTCAAGACATCAGGTAGACTCACACCATCCTCTTCAGGCCCTGCGTCTAAATGATCACACACACACACACACACCGTAATGTCACATAATTATCCATCTCGCCACTGTTATATTCCAATCGCCTCACCAGAAGGAGGTATGTTCATAGCAGAGAGTATATTCTGCAAATCTCCCAATTGCAGACTTTGTTGAGCTCTACAATAACACAAGCATACTGAACATTACACGAAGTATTCACACACCCCAACTTACGCCTGAGACTGTGGTTGAGAGGGCTGCTGCTGCTGTGATTGTTGCTGAGATTGTTGCTGTTGCTGCTGACGAGAGCTACGGGAGGCGGTTTGTTGCCTGCTGCTACTACTGCTTGAAGTTTCTCTCTCACTGCCGCCATTGGATCCTCCGCCCTCTCCTGTTCGACTGCTGCCCCGGGCACTGCTGCCACTCCCACTGCATTGAATCACATGTCTTACATCAAGACAGTTACATTAAGTACCATGGTAAGGAGGGTACACTAAGTCACATTACATTACTAAGGAGGGTCGCTGAGCCACACCCTTTACCAAGAGAGGAATGGGTCTGGGTACATGAAGAACAATTACTTGCAGGATTTCAGACATTCTGACAATGGGGGAAGGGGGTGGGGCACTAGCCAGTAACCTCCCAACTCTACCTCTATCCGAACAGACACGAAGTTTAAACTTTATGATAATAATAATAATGAGAAAATTACAAACAGAAAAGTGATGAGGGTAAGTGATGAGGAATTATCAATCAAAGAATTATGGTTTTGTAGGAATCTATTTGGAATTCTAAAAGAAAAATAATATTAGGTAGTTACAATAGCAATGGTAATAACAATATCATGACCTCATGGTAATAAAAGAAAGACCACATAACCTATATATTCCATATTATCCACACCTTCCGCTCTCCTTTCCTCTCTCCTTCTCCATTCACTTACCCCATCCCTTCAAACATGCCTGGCTGAAGAGGCGACAGTGCACCAGAACTCAGCAGCTGCTCCAAGAGCTGGGGGTTTCCGTGAGAACCCAGCAGACTCTGCAAACCATGGCCGCCTATGAGTGACTGCAGTCCACCTCCCAGGCCCCCCTCTCCCAGAGCTTGGGATGGATCGGGCGGATTGGTGATGAGGTCATTCACCTATACGAAGGAGGTAATCATCTCAACATAAAGCAATATTCCATCCATCCTCGCTCCCTTCATGTTTCACACTGTGCTACAAATATAACTGAATGACAACAATTATATGATAGTTTCAGCTTTTTTTTCCTTCTACTGATGATTGAAGCGAGTAGAAAAGAAATTCGGCCTCAACTAGCATCTGAAACTTGGGATACACATGCCATAAATTGTATGCATTAGATGGTAAAGCAAGCCAAAGCTATTTGTTGCTAGTGAGTGCTACCAAGGTAGACTACAGTAACAACAAATACCAAACTTAATAGATAATGCTACAATGACTTCCGAGGGGAAATAAAAAGCAGTACAGTAATTTTTCATTCATAGGTTCCTCAATGCTTCTAGGAACCGATGACTAATTCCTTCCTAAATAATTATATTCAGGAACATTATTGTTAAATATGGCAGTGCATTTTGCTTTTGTGTTCATATGTGACCTTCATTAGATTACTTATGCTCTCCCACAGGAACACAAGACAAGAAAGCCTTGGATCAGTTTCGTTTTCCAGTGTAGAAGACATTGATCTTAGATTAAAAAATAAAACCTTCAGAAAAGCCTTTCAATGCACTTGCCAAGAATAGTAACAGGCTATTTTTCACCAGCTTCAGGAGTGGTAATTGGCGAGCGAGCGTAGCGAGCGAGACACTTACAGGGGTAACACAATCGAAAATCGGGGATGTTTGTTTATTTATTTATTTGTATATATGTATGGACGTATGTATGTCATTTTGTACTTTGACCCTCGCGTTTTTGTGTTAGTTATGTGGTCGACCCCGTCCCAAATTGCACTAAACAGAATCCTCTGGTTTATCGATCAGTACCCGTATCACCCTAGAAATTGAATTGTTTACCGTTTTGAATTATTTTGTGGGTGCAGTTAAAACTTGAAAACTTAAGGGACTTCCATTTCTATTCGAGTTAATGGCGGTGGTAAGTCAATGCGCTCTTTGTCATGGTTATAAGCCGTGCCCAACAGTATTTACTTGAAAATACATTGTCCACTAGACTACCGCAAAGGTAAGTCTGTGTAGGTGCATGTCCAGTTGTGTCAAAGCATTGTGTGTTACAACCACTACTTAGCTAAAGAATATCACAAAGAAAACTTTTAAATAACGTGTATTGTTTTGTTGTTGTTTTTTTCCTTCAATTCAAGCAGTTGCAGAGAGTTGTTACTATGGCACTGAAATCCCTTTACCGTGTATGCGAAATTTAAAAACTGGAATATAGTCTTTACGCTCGCTCGCCATTTGTGCTCAAGCACATCACTAGTTATAAGCACAATGGTTGGCTCTGCATAAATGTGACCTTAGTTCTTTGAGGTGTTGCCATGATAAACATATGACCTGGGACCGTACCAATTGAGAAATTTTTAAAATTAATTTCTTTATTCTTGACCTCCTCTTAATCAAGCATGCATAATGTGATTGTGATACTGTCAGAGTTTGTGAAATGGCGCGTCTAGAGTTTTGTGAAGAGATTTGAACACCGATTGTGTTTATCAAGAAAATTGGGACACGAAGCATTGAGCCACCTCATGCTTTTCAAAACGTCACAAATTAATTGATGTGAAGTTGTTGGTGGACAAGTTTCTTAACCTTTTTCTAGCTTTCACTATGAACAAAGTCAAACATTTTTAGGTACATAAACAGGTTCAGACAAATCTCTCTCTTGATCCCACAATCCAAAGGTTGTAACAACCCAATTAGTACACACGATGGTATTTTATAAGCTTGGATTCTAATTCATTACATTCAAGGCCACTGCTTTGTTTTAAATCTTTTAGTTGGTGGAGCAAAGCTTGCCCCCTCTCCTATACCATAAGTCATGAGGTCTATTGGTGGAATGGTTTTTTGTTCAGTTATTTTTGTAAGCACCATCTGTAAATAAGCAGCTATTAGACTCGCACATTCCATAGTAAAAGTTGTCAATGAGGTAGTCACATTCACAAGAACAAGCAGCTACTTCTCCCCTAATGCGGTTTGAACTCGTTTGGCCTTAGGGCAGAAAATGCTACTTGTCCTAAAAAAAAAAAAGTGACACCACATGCTTTTATCTGAATGATATGGTGTTCAAAGTTAAGATGTGAAAATTGAACACGTATTATTAGGAAATCGGGTTGGGAGAAGGGAGTTTTGAGCTTTACTGTAAGATTAAAAATAATTTTTAGTCGCTATACATTGACTGACTATAGGTTCACTGTAACTTTTGATAAATCAATACCACCCAACCTATCACTGAAGATAATCGAGTAAAAAATTCCAACTCACTTTTTTCTGGTATTCTTCATCTTTGGTATCCTTCGGCTCTTGCATCCAATAGAAATATTTTCTGTCAGGCCTATCCAGAAATTTCAGAAGATAGACACGCCCAGTCGTGCACTGCGACACTCGTTTGAACTCCACCTCACCAGGAAAAATTATGAGATCCTAATTAGAGCATAGTACAAAACCAGTGTTGGAATTTAAAACGAAAATATTTCAGATGTATCAATGAAAAAGATGAAGCAAACCTATATTTGCTTATTGTTACTAATACCCCCACACAATACCAATCGAATTACTAATTTCTACATCAATGAATAAAATCTTGTCTTATCAACTCAATAATTGCTACAGGCCAATTCACAATGGACTAAAGATCCCTAGCCAAGTGTGAAGCACACCTACTTCAGAGGCTACTGTAGCAAAACTTTTAAAATACGTACATCTACTATTTCTCCAGTTTTTCTGTCTTTCCAACAGAAGTGCATAAGCCTGTCTTCCTGCTTCATGTACACGAGCCCTTTCCTGACGTCGGCAGAGACGGTACTACCCGATAATCTCATTTTACCAGCTCTAAATTCAACCAGACTTTTAGGCTCTCTTCTTCCATCAGTATCATTACCAAACAGTGCAGCCATAATGGGATAGTCGCGTTCTGCCTCAGGTCTGTCAGAGAAACGTGTTCAGCATTTCAGACATTAATTTCAATATTATTTTCGGCGATTCGTTGAATTAAAAATGGCGATCATTACCTGTTCTATAAGGCAAACTTTGAAATAAAGGAATTTGACATCAACCCTTGTCCTAAGCGTAGCTAATGCCATTCATTGAATAAGTATGTATGACACATATGCCAAAATACACAATGTGCCTGCAATCATAATTAACAAGTAAAACTGCACACTTTGAACGATAAAAAAAAAAGAAGAAAGAATGATGTTCAAAGCAATGGAGGGTGACTGGGTGGCACCTGGTAAACATTTGAGTGTGAGTTATATGCCTGATGCTGTGGTTCCGTGATCATGCTGGGAGTCCCGCCCATCATCATATGATTGGAACCTGAGGAGCCAGACATGTTTCCAGTCAAGGTGTGCTGAGGTTGCTGAAGTTGAAGACCAGTCAGAGTGCCAGGGTGCATGCTGGAAATAAATATAACAAAAAAGTCCACGATGAATGGCATGACTGTGTTATTACTTGTCATTTATTATTATTGGCAAGCGAGCGAGACACTATACAGTGGTGTCAAATTGAGAATTGGGGATTTTTGTTGGCGAGTGAGCAAAGCGAGCGAGACAGTATTAGGGGTGGATAATGCAAAATCGGGTATATGTTATATGGATGGTACGTATGCCCCTTAAACACGCGTGTGTTTCCTTTTTCCTCCTAAAAACACGGCGTTTTAGGCTTGACACCAGTTTATACTGAAACTACAGCATTAAGCAAGCCTTACTTTAAACTTAAGCTCCGAAGTCTGAGCAAATTCCTGCGAAAACGCTTGTTTTTCAAGACACAAAAAGTTGCTGTGACCGGTTACTATGGCATTGAAGACCCTTTTCCAGACTTAATTTTCAAAACGTTGCCATTTTGGGAAGCTACGACAGTGCCAATTGTTGGTTGTCAAGACTTACCGGTAGTCAGAATGCCGTAATATTAATGCTAAGGAAGCTACTGCTACTCGGGGAAGCTGAGGTAAGTACGTAATTCCATATTTTATTAGCTAAATGTACAAAAATAACTCTGGCCTTTTCTACTTTGTAGCTAAGAGCTTGTTGTCAACAGTGACTGGTAAATTCAAATAGTCAGAATGGCTTAAATTTAATACTATGGAAGTTACCACTGCTCAAGAAAATGAAGTAAGAAAGGAATTTTGTATTTGTGTGCTAAAATTGATGGTCTGTTTTTGTAGCTGAGAGCTTGTTGTCAAGCATTCAAGGTAATTCAGATAGTAAAAGCAACTTAAATTTGATACTACAGAAGTTACCAATACTCAGGAAATTGAGGTAAGTAGTAATTCCATATTAGTTGGCTAAACTTACAACTAATAAATGTAGATTAACGCGTAGAGTTAATATAAGTTAACCAGTGGGAACGGGCATAGCAGAGTGGTAGCAGGTAAGGGGTCGGAGGTACAGAAATAAGCGAGCAGGCGCATAAGTAGGAGGTGGAGCATATCCCACACATGGGCCATTACAAGCGGAGAACGCAGCGGCAAGTGTCACCCGGCCATTGAGAGACTGTGCACAGACTAATCCCTCCCACCCATACCCAAAACTCTAGTGTCTTACACATCCAGATTAGGTTGATACACAGATGTACACATACACGCACACGCAAAAAGGGGGGGGGGGGGTGGTATTAACACTTAAGTATTCCACTGAGAGCACACACACCACAAAAGGTGGGGCAAGGTGCTCTAGTGTGACATAGGCTAGGGGAGGAAGCTAATTGAGGCAGGCAAGGTTTTTGCCAGGGCAGGGCAAAAAGAAAGTCCCAAAGGTAGGTCTAGGCCTCAGCATGACAACAGGGCAGAGAGAGGGAGAGACTAATAAGCCCCTCTCGGGCGCCATCCAGCAGAAGTAGGTAAGGAGGCGCCAGAAGCAGGAGGCCAAGCTGACCTGCCCACAGAGAAAAGTAACTTCCCCACCTATACCAGGAAATCCCACAGTTAGCAGGCAGGAAATGTGACCACAAGATTAACACTGGTTTATTTATTTATTTATTTTTTATCGTAGCTGAGAGCTTGTTCAAGAGTTACTGGCAATTGAGGTTATCAGAATGGCTGATGTTTGATACTACAGACGTTACCATTTATCAGGTAAGAGAGTAATTATGTATTTGTTTGCTGAAATAAAAGGTCATAACTGCTATTATAGTGCTCAAGCACGCCACTAGTTATTATCATTATTATTATTATTATTATTACACTCATTTTGCTTAAATAAGCTTTAAGGCTTAGGATGCTGACACATATGCTGGCCTACGTATATTTACATCCCAATGGTATAGACTGCTCACCTCTGTGGTAGTTGTGTCATGGAGTAAATGGCAGAGGCACCTGGGTCAGAGAGCACACTGTGACTGCTGGTATAGCCATTCAGCTGCTGGGACTGGGGGTTGAATGTAGCCGTAGCAGACGGGTCCATATAAAGGGAGGCCATCTCCGGAGCAGCCGTGGAATAAGGCGGAGGTGGCGGCAGCTGACTCCCAATTGGAGGTAAACTTTGACCTGGTGGAGGCAATTGCGTGAGTTGGTTTCCGCTTGCCACCGTGCTGTTGTAGGGTGGCTGCTGCATGAACGACGAATAAGGGACTGCACTTTGAGGGAGTGGTCCTTTGGACGTAGATGGAGCTGGGTTGCTGATGACAGGGGCAGCCCCACTGGATGCAGAGGGTTGCTGGTTGGCCACAGAGCCTAGTCGTGGACCTTCCGCTAGCAGCCTGGAGAAAAAATGCCATGATAATGATAAATTAGTGTGGCTGGTGGTGTAGTGGTGGTGAGTAAAGATAACACAACAATTTCTACCAACTTTAATTAGAATTCCAAATGTTATGGTCGACAGTGTATTGCTCACTAGTGCTATATCATACTTAGTCCAGTGTTCTCTATGTATTTCTAATATCACTAGTGGAAAATTGGTAAATGGCAAACACAGAAAAGTAATAAGTGACGTGAATTGAAAATTCAACACCACTGTGGAACTGATAGAAGGAAAAAACTAAACGGAGTAAAAGAGGTGACATAATAAACTTATGTATAATGTCCGAGAGAGTATGTATGTGTGGTGTGTGTGATATATGTGTACATGTATGTGTGGTGTGTGGTGATGAGTTGTATGTGTAGTGAGTATGTAAGTATGTGTGTGTGTGTGTGTGGAATGTATGTGTGTGCTTGATTGCGAAAAAATCGACCCGAGTATGTAAGTATATGTGTGGAATGCATGTGTGTGCTTGATTGAAAAAAAAATCGACCAATGCAGGCAACAATAACTGAATAGGCTAATTTTCCCATGGATCTACGTATATATGCGATGTGGAAATTAAACCTGAAAAAATTAGACTTGCTTATTGCCATAAAATTTAACTCACTTTCTATACAGTGCAAGAGCCTCCTCAAACTTTCCATTAATCGCTTGCATTTTTTCTTCTTTCCTGAAAAAAATAAATAAACGCAACTAACACCTAACAGAGCTTATAATTAGAAGCAGTTCTTACTTATGCAACTCAGCAATGGCACCATCCACCAGAGGTCTCATCTTCTTGCACTCATCTAAAGTTAACCCACAAAAGATGGCGACAATAACATAAAAATGTTATACAAAACCTACAATAGGAACCAACTCTAAGAATAGGAATGACTGAACAGTAACAAACCACAGAATAAACTGCACAGTGGCAAAGGGAAATGCCCACAACTGCCCACTAAAGCAACCTGACATCGCTAACCTTCCAGTTCAACAAGAGTTTCATTTTCAGCCAGATTTTCCTCACTGGTCACATCAGCCCCCTTAATCATATCCAATAGAAGGTCTATCTTCTGTGTGTTCACAGCAACCTTCTTTTTATTCTTCTTCTCCGACTTGCGAGAGGTCTTGCCTTTTTTGGACTCCTTGACTTCAACTGGAGCTGCAAAAGAACACAAGTGCAACGTAAAAAGAAATATATACTACAGAAACTTTAAAAAATGCAACCATACTTAAATCATTTCTCCCAATTACCACAGCCAGAGGCAATAACTAATTCACTTACAGGGTTCAGGGTCCACTTTAAGATAAGCTGACACAAAGGAAGCAGGAAATAATCCAGTGCCTAGTTGAGTCTGCCCTCTCCACCAGTTCTCATCACTACAATAAAATAGTTGCACTAACAGTCACATTTCATTTCTACCATGCCATGCCACCCACAATCTTTCAGAGATTATCAACTAATGAAGACTTGCCTGTCATCCAACACTGTGATGATCTCTCCAGCTCTAAAGGACAGCTCGTTATCTTCGGCTGCTTCAAAGTCGTATATAGCTCTTACTTTCTTTGCATCCTACCAGCACATACAACAAAAATCAATAGTGACTACTAATTCTAACCACGTCACACACCATCCCCACACATCATCCACTGTATTGCTACCTTTTTGGCAGCAGGAGAAATGGATGGATAAAAAGAGCCAGAGGAAGGGGGTGGGGCACTGGTTGGGCCAGAATTAGAAGAATCCCTCAGAGAGAGCTCAATAGCCTTTTTCAAGTCTGCATCTTCACTAGATGCTGCTGAGGTTGAAGGAGCCTGCAACCATGAACACCTAAAAACTTCATTACCAGCTGATGATAAAGCTCTAACTTAAGCAGAAGTACAACCTTGCAAGAATAGGAATGCCTAACAACAATTATTGTGACTATACTTCCTGTGATAGAATGTTCATCAACAAATGTACAAGTAATTCATACATTGTACACAACAGTAGACACTTGTCCACACATAGCAGCTTAGTCGATTACTAACTCACAAAACTGCTGTGACACAAACTTATATGTTACAAGATACTGAGACTCCAATAAGATTAAGACTGAAAGTTTGTTGGTAATTACTTATGTATGAGAATTGTTTTTTAAAAAATGAAGATGAAAAAGTTAATAGCAACTGATCTTTTATCAATTACATGCACAACAAGCTTCCCATATTATTACAACACTACGTAAGACTTCTCAAGTTGAAATAAGTCCACTAGAGTGTACATGGAACAAGTTTGAGTAAGACAAGCCTATTGGCAACATGAAAAGAAATTACTCTGTAACAATTCTAAATAACGCCAGCTAGCCAGGTTAGAAATATAATAAATGCTACTTTCATACTCGGCCCTTCACAAATCACTCAGACTAAACATATGTACAGGGATGAAAAACATAACAACGACCCTACTCCCTCTGTGTGTTGTATGCGAGTGAATGCATGATCACCTGACGTCCAGACTGCTGCTGGACGGGCATGCCTTGGAAGGAAATGCCGTCCTTCTTGAGCTGATCCAGGAACCGCAACAGACCATTCATGTTGGGAGTCGTCTTGAACTCTGTGGCCCAGCTCACCAGCAGGTCCTTGCACCGCTGAGTTACCCGTGGGTCTGCATGAGACTACACACAACAACAACAAAATATATTGATGATCGATGAATTGAAGAAATCTTTTTTTTTTTTTTTTTTTTTTTTTTAGTGCACACACACTGGAGTAGAAAAACAACAACAACTAAACAACTAGAGACCTACTAACCCTCTCCCCCAGTGCCTGTCAAGTAAGGACTAACTTGCAAGACTGGAACTAATGATAATGTAGTTCCTACACCTTTCTGGTGTTCATGTCGGAAGCTTATGTTTGAAAAAAGGATGCCTTTACTCTTACTGACCCACACTGTAGGAAGTAAGGCCATTAGCACATTCGTGCTATAAATGGTGATAAAACCTGACCAATTCACACATCCCTAATTTGTTAACATTCAACAGGTACATACAGTTTAACTATCAAAACTGGATAGCAAGTGACGCAGTTCTGCAATACAGTGAATAGATAAATTTCAGCAAGCAAAATATGTACACAATGCCCATTCAAACTACCTTCAATTTCTAGTGGGAAATTATGACTCTTTTAAAGGGTATAAAAAAAAAAAAAAAAAAAAAAAAGCAATTCAAATTCAAAGCATAGCAGTAGATACTGTATTCCTTCACACAATACGCAAAACAAAGCTAGCAGCAAAGATCTATATATTATAATATGCTTGTGTGTCGACGACTACAATGTGTGAATAACTGACCTGGATTGGTAAAGCGTTGACACAAGCTGAATAGGTAAAGCATCATCACATTCAGTAGAAGGCAAAAACAAAGGCAACAAAAGAAATGACCAAAGCTGGTGAAATCAGTGAGGAAAAGGATATTCAAAAGGAAGTGGTGTTCAAAAGGGAAGAAAATAGTTTTAAGCTTTTAAGTCAACAATCATGGACTGAAAGACAGAGAGACACTAACAAACAGGAGAGATAGACAAGGAAGGCGAAATGAATCCATGTCTTAAGAAGAAAGAGCTGAGGCATCCCTAATTTTGCAAAAAGTTAGTACATCAAACGCCACTATGTGGCGGGGTACTTGCTAGTATTTAATATTCCACTCCCACCACTTGTACTGTCACTTCCAAGGGAGGATGAATGAACCACTGCAAACATACACATACACTTGGGAAGTGCAGAGTGGTGTGGGAGAGGGGTTGGACCCCACCTACCTGATGTACATCATAGCTATTACTTCACTGGTTGGTGCGGGGGATCAAATAGAAAGGCATACAATAACAAGCCAAACTAAAACATAAAAAGCAAAACATCCAAATGCCACACACACATACTTACCCCAGTAATAATAGACTTGAAGTCACTTTGGAAGGGACTCTTGGTCAGTTCCTCCTGAAAGCTCTTGCCACAGTTGCTCACACATGCCTCCAGTAACTACAGGATAGACATGCAACCTTAACATCTTATGTAAGCTCATTATGTACCAAATAACCTCCACATATGCAAACACACACACATACACACACATATGTGTGCACACACACGCACACGCATGCACACACACGCTTAAATACTGATACTGAACTGAATGGGAGTGACAAAAATTAATTTCATGGACTGACGTTCTTGCAGTCGATCACCATTTGTTACCTAAACTAGCCTGTCATTTTGTCCAGTGACAGACTACAATGATCATATTGACACACACACACACACACAAACACACATACACATATGCACATGCATGCATGCATACACATATGCATCCATACACACAGATATTCACACATAAACCGGCTCCAAGGATATTTCCACTAAACTACGTACCTTCCTACTCTCACACATACATACATACATACATACACACTACTATCACATGATAACAGGAACACAAACTGAGGTGCCAAAGAATTACTTATGAACCCACACAAGTGCAACACCTTACCGTAAGGGCATGGAGTTGCACATTGGGGTCAGAATGCTTCACTCTCTTCAGGACAGCACTCATGGCCTGGGACATTCTAAAAACACACACACACACAGCATACAATACATAAGCAACATAATGGACGTAAGCATTTCTCATGCAATTCTACATCACACTTTGACAAAACAGCTTCTGTACCGGTTTGATAATTCTAGCACCTGTGGTGCACTCAACACAACAGTGATGACAAGCAAGCGAATTAAATTTATCACATAGCATGGGTTGTCTGTACATCTGCTATGCACTGGTACTTTATCAATTTAACCAAGCATACATGTACATATATATATACCAACCTAACAAAACCCAACTGTGTGCATGTGTGCGCGTGTTCCATACTTGCTCGCCTCACTCACCCGAAACTACAGCACACTGCCATGGAGCTAGGTTTATTATTTCATTCGTAATACAGATCACTTCTTTTTTACCATCTTTCATAGGTATACAATAAAAACCTAATTGCTATAATTAAATTATGACCTGCAAATGACGCCTAGGTTGACAAAGTAAGTAAAACTATAAATTTAGTAGCCAAAGCCCCCTGGGTGTACAAGTCATGTGACTAGAAACACAAGAGCCTGGCATGACTATTCAATCACAAGTAGAAAGGTTTCCTGCAGTGAATGTTTCAAATTTCCCATACGGTTTGTCTATGGTCCCATGGGACAATCGACAGCAATAATACTGGATAACACTCTCTGGGGCATTGTTTGAGAGATGGTGTGTCATGTGACCTACATAGCAAATCAAAAGCATAATTGACAAACTCACGAAGTTGGTCCAACAGAATCTCTGATTCTGTTACATAATATGATGATTAGGTCCCAGTTAGCTTCCCCTCTACCACTTGTGGCATTGACTAAAAATTAAAATAAAATAAATAAATAAAAGAGACCAAGAAAAACCAAACTAGTAGTATCACTAGAAGTAGTTAGCTTAGTTCTCTTAGCGGTCACTTACTGACGTCTGAGTCATAGCTCATGACTACCGGCGGTGTTCCAGTCCGGAGGAGATAGTCTGCTCGAAGTTAAGGGAATAGAAACACTTCACTTCAGCTGTTGTTGTACTTTTGGTAGAGTTGGTCAAAAATTTGTTTACGTAATGCAGGAAGTCACAACACTCAACCTCTCTTTACTTTTGCGTAACAGGCGTTAGGGGGGAGGAGACTGGGCGCCCACACACAAACTACGTACGACAATTTGTTGTGCGTGTCGCCTGATGATGTCATCAGAAATTACGCGTTGTACTTTACCTAATAATGATAAAAGCCAGTTTGGCTTGTAAACATTACGAATTGAACAGCCCAGCCGACCAATCAATGACTACTTCAGTAAATGATCTGAAAAGTAATATGACTTCTAAAATCGTGAAACTCAACGTCGGTGGGGTAAGCCACGAGCCACACTGTAGATTGTCTCTCATTATTTCTATTTAGGAAAAATTTGTAACTTCTTCAACAACGCTTTTATCTGGAGGAGAAACATTTTTCTCAAGTTTGCTCTCTGGAAGACATGAAAGCGAAAGAGATGAAGGCGGAGCGTACTTTATTGATCGTAAGTTGGGGGGCACAGGTATAGCTAGGAGCTACAATTTTGCTAGATAGTAATGGAGAGCATAGGACCAAGTATAGTCCAGCTCTGTGAGAAAGAAGATTGATTGAGCACTCTGCCTTTAATTAGAAACATTTGAATAAGAATCAACCTTGAATCCTTCTATCATTCCTGTCCACACCTTATTAGTGTAGACAGTTCAAAGCCCAATGGATACAGCTTAATTGGTTTTTCAATATAATTTCATTGTAAAAGTTATATCAGAGAAGACTTTATTACACACTTATTGGTGAAGTGCTGCAATAGCCATCAATGTAATTGCTGGACCTTTGTTCGTCTTCAGGTTCTCCGAAGTATTTTGGTCCCATCTTGCACTACTTGCGGACCAACTCGTTCGACATTCCCCCTGACTATCAGCTGTCGGTAATGCGCACTGAGGCAGAATACTACGGCATACAAAAAATAGTGGACCACATCGATTATCTGGAGGAGAAAAATCGCCAAGAAGAGAGCCAGCAAGGTCAAGAATATTCCATGAGGTCTATATTGATTTCAATTGTTATTATGTACTATAGACCGACCGTATATGCATACATTGGGTTGCTATGTAGATGACATGGACAAGAATGCATTCATGTTTGGTGAACCAAACAAGCTCACTCTGGTGTCAGGAGACCAGGCTTACACCCAGGCAATGGTAAGTATGGGATAGCTGTTATATAGGTTGGGCTTACACTAGGGTGTGGCAGGTGCTTGGTGGGCAATTTGTGGAAATGTGACAGTTAAGTGTTTGCTCACTAAAAAAAAGGTGAAACGAATTAATATGGGTGGAACTTGAACTTGAAATTAATGTGGTGGAAGCTTGAAATGTGGATGTGGGTGGAGCTTGAAATTAATGTAAATTTAATGTAAGTGGAACTTGAATTTAATGTGGATGGTGTGGATGGAGCTAGAAATCATGGGTGGAACTAGAAATTGTTGTGGGTTGAGCTAGAAATTGTTGTGGGTGGTAATGTGAGGCAGCTACATTTTGTTTTTGCCTTCAGGTGGTACATAATCATCCACAAGTGCCGTCAGAGTGGTCCAGTGACCAATCCCACGCTAGGAGCTTCGCAGTGTTTTATGAACAGCATGTGAAGAAAGGGACATTTAAAATGAACAAGGAAGGAAGAGTAAGTGGCTAGTTCAGCATACCAAGTAGAATCCATGGCTTGTTTACGTTTAGAGCTAAGAAAACATTAATGAAAGGATTGAATGGCTATTGAATGAGGTTTACATATAACACATATGTGGCTTTAAAATATAATGTTCTCTTGAAAGAGCAATTGAGCTATTGGGGACTGGGCATCATTGTTAAACCACAAAAATAAAACAACAATTAAACTTGGTGTTCCCACTATTCCAAGAGGGTCAAATTGCACTGGTGAATTTGACTACAGTGTTAGTTGTGTGGAAAAAATTATCTAAATTTTATTTTACTTCATCATTATTTGACAGAAGTAGTCAGATAGAGATGTGTATACAATATATGAGAAGCCATTTGTTTAGTTGTTGGTTTATTTGTTTGTTTGTATGTTTGTTGAAAGGTATAATACTAGTGATGTGCTTGAGCACAAATGGCGAGCGAGCCTAGTCATATGATTGATTTTAACTTCTAATACTCAAAGCTACTAAAAATAACGTCGAGTTTTTAAATTACATTTATACAGTAAAGGGATTTCAATGCCATAGTAACCACTCGCCGCAACTGTTTGAATTGAAAAAACAACAACAACAAAACAATACACGTTATTGAAATGTTTTCTTTGTATTCTTTAGCTAACCCACAATACATTCACACAACTGGACATACCTACACAAGACTTACCTTTGTGGTTAGTCTAGTGAACAATGAATTTTCAAGTAAATACTATTGCGTAGGGCTTATAACTGTGACAAATAGTACATTGAATTACCACCGCCACACAAACTCGAATAGAAATGGAACTCCGGTAGGTTTTCAAGATTTAACCACACCCGCAAAATAATTTAAAACAATAAACAATTCAATTTCTAGGGTGATACGGGTAATAATCGATAGACCAGAGGATTCTGTTTAGTGAAGTTTGGGACGGGGTCGACCACCGAACTAACACAAAAATACGCGAAGGTCAAAGTACAAATGACATACGTACGTCCCCACATATATATAAACAAATATCCCCGATTTTCAATTGAGTTACCCCTGATAGTGTCTCACTCGCTTCGCTCGCTTGCCAATTAAACCTTCTACAATTGACTTGGCCAGCTAGGTATTAAGTTAATAAATAAAAGGGTATATTTTATTCAGACTGTTTGCACAGACCAATAATTTCAGATAATGGGACTATTTTGAACAAAAGTGAATGGTCTTTAAAACCAAACTTTTTTTTAATCTTGTAGCATTACTCTTTGGCCCATGTGCTAATTAGAAATAAAGTACATGCGTCATGTTCCGGTAGTTTGTATGGGTGTGTTGTACCTTAGCACTCTGTCTACATGTTTGTTTGTTTGTCCTTGTGTAGGGAATGTTACTGACCCTACCTTTGCTCGACGGACTTGGTCGTCCTAGGACGAACATCATAGGCACAGTAATGGCTTCTCTCTCTGATGATTATAAATATCTTAGTGTCTTTACTGTACCACGGTCATATACTAATTTCACGTACATTGCCAAAGATTCAACTTTTTGCCTTTTTAAATTCAGACCCTTTCGTTCAGAATAGTCCTATCATCCTTTTTCTTTTTTCTATTTTTTTGTAACAACGGCATTATCAATTATATCATTTTTACTTTAATGGTGTGTTTCTAATTTAATTGTGTGTAATATTTCTGTGCACTTATATGGAGTAATTGAATTACTATGAAAATATTTCAGTCTTTGTTTTGTAATTAATAATAACAATAATAAAAGTAATAATAATGATAATAATATTGTGGTCGATGTGATTGTTATAATACCTACAAGTAATATCAGTTTATTCCATTATAACAGATTGTTTAGCTAGATCATTTATTGTTTTGTTTGTTACAAGTGCACACCTACTAAACTGAGTAGCAGTTGTAATAGGACCAGTATATTGTGTAAAATAAATAAAGTTTGGCTTAGGCTATAAACCACAGGACCACCTCCTCATTAAGTTGTCCACCACTGAGCTATGGGAACCAACTCCTGATTCCACAAAAGTAAATTATATTTGAACAAAAATAACAAAAAACGTATACGTGTAGGCTGCTTGTGCTGGCTTATCTGTAGTGTTAGTTGTTACAAAGTCTATGATAGCTAGTTGGTAAAGGGTTATTGTGTTACCACTTGAGTGTACTACAGTAGTGTGGATGTGAATTACATATACACTCACTCATTGCACATGTGCAGGGTCTACTACTGTCTCTACCAGGTATGACTGGTGGCACTACTCGGCAACATCTTGCCACTCTGTCCCGCTCATTCAAGAAACTCTGCATCACCAGCTTCAGCTGCAATTCTGGGAGTGGTGTGTTCATGTGTAACCATAGTAACCCACATCACTTCCACCTCTATACTTTCAAGCCATTTTAACGTATCAGTTTTAATTGTTTCTATTTTGCTGTATTGTTTAAGACAATTTTCTTGTGTTGAATAGTTTTCTTCTTGTGTCCATACAGTCTTAAAGCTAGAACGACATAATGCAAAAAATAAATAAAAATAAAAATAAAAAACAAACAAATAAACAAATAATACACTAGTAAATATATGTAAATATATATACATATGCAAATTGTATAGTCTGCCAAAAGATATGATACCCAATTTGTCAGATTACCTACGTGATGCCCTAGCCAAGATTATATACACCTCTCCCACAGGCTGTTGTGGAGTGCCACTTGTGCAGGAGCCTAAGGACACTTTCATCAGGCAGCAGCTGGAGACAACAAGATTAAACAAAAATTCAACCAGCTAGCATTCTCAGCTAAGAGTCCTCTGGCGTAGCTAGACCCACTCGAACCCTTAACTGCCTCAACAACTATATCAATACGTTTTATATTAACATTATTTATTAACGCGTGTTCATTTATTCTTTTTCCGTGTACTGTCGATCGTTGTGCATCTTCGATCTTTCATTTTTTGGTTGTATAATATCACCTAGATCACTGTCATTCACCTTAGTTACAAGTTTTATCTCTTACTGTGCATACCACCTGTTGGTCAAGCAATATTATTCTACCATCTTGGTAATATTAAATATCGGGTCTGTCTCTTAGCTAGTGGACAACCTATATTCAGAGGATCCAGTCAACGGGAGAACGAGGAGAGATTTACGACCTCTGTCTCTATTCTCTCGTATAGAATTCTTCTGACAGAGTCAGGTCGTCGAGTTGACTTTCTTTCTGGAACTCTGATGTTTCCATACCTGCTAGTGGGTCTTCACTGCACTAATTACTTTGTTTCTCTTTGATGTAGTGCTGCGTCAACAGACTACGCCGGGATCAAATCCTCAACTAGCTGGATAGTCCCAAACATGCGCGGAGGATCTGGGGACATGGCCGTACCAAATTTGTTCTGGAGGAATGTGGAAGTGGTGAGTGCCCCACCTCCTTTATACCTGAATTTCTACCGCAAATTAGCCATGATTGCTACATTGGAAAGGGTGGCTGACACGCACAGGAATTTCTATTTGTGGTTGAGGAGGGCTATTCCCAGTAATTTGCTAACAGTAATTGACCGCCGCAATATATGTGCGGCAGAAAACAAATTTGGTATGGCCATGTCGATCCCCAGACACCCATTCCCAGCGTAGTAGCGGTTTGGTAAAGGGTCTGGCTACGCCGGACTATCTTGTATTATGGTTTCTGATGTTGCTTAATTAGAGACATTGTACAAAGCACATTGAACTTCCAGCAACTACACAAGATGTGCGACCACCTCATTCTAACTAAATAAGAGTATGTTTAATTTATCCAAGACTATTAGCTAGCTCAAAGAACAAAAATGGTCACATTTCAATGACTTCTTAAGTCAGGTACAACCTTGCCTTTTGAATATATATTAAATCTTCACTCAACTTTGATAGCTCTGGGTACTAAATAGAAAAAAAAAGTAGCATTTTTCTAGGTTAGTTCTAAACTTCTGTCTAATTATGTATTGCTTTCGTATAGGATTAACTAAATATATCAACTTGCCCTTCTCCATTCTATTTAGCCTGAATGCACTTCAACAGTGGAAGAGATGACGTCTCTTGGGTTGGAAAGGCATATCAAGATCTGGGCATTGCACAGCGCTGCTAGATATGCCTTTATACGATCTGGGGAGCTGGTCCTTTTTCTGGCATATGACATGTAGAAACATAGAGTGAGTTTAGGGGGTGGGAATGTGTCAGTGATACTGCATGATAGACTGAAGTGAGTGAAGTGTTTCATTGCCATGTTGTGTGTCTTTATGATTGATGGTGGCTGCTAGTCCAGCTTGAGAATATCAGTGAAATGCTGACACCACCTCTGAGACTTCCAGTCAGCTTCCTTGTCCAGCAGCTCCAACAAAGGAAGTGACACCGGATGAGGGATAGGAGCTGCTGATGGTACCTTGGACAGAAAATAGCTGGCATCATCTCATGATAGGTTATCAGCCAAGTGATATGCTGTAATGACAATGTATGGCAGGTAAAGGGAGAAGCCTGCCTATCTGAGCCTCTGCACACACTACACACTGCAGGTGCATCATTCCTCCATGCTTGCTGGTGGTACGTGACCACACCAACTCAAGGCCCTACCCCAGGCTTGGCAGGCCAGGACGATGGGGACCGGCCCTTTCTCTGCAATTGATAGAGATTGTGCATCTGAATCCCAGTGCAACTAAAACCATGCACTATTGTGACAGATTCAACAACCCCATGAGCCTGACATGTCAGTGAAATCGGTCTTTGGGAGGGACAGTGGGAGGTGGAGAAATGATGCCATTCAATTGGCCTATGAATTCCTCCCACCATGACAAGTCAGCTCTAAAGCTTTGGCAAAGTCTAATCGATCTTGCTGGATGATGCAGACGGTGGACTGCATGAAGCAGGTCAAGCATCCATTGAAGAAACGATCAGCCAGCCTTTACTACCTTACATGCGTAGTTCAGCTAACCAATCGGTGATTCCAGCTCCTTCCGGATGCATGATTTGTGTGATCTCCACTCTTTCAGAGTCTTCACAAGCTTAGCCTGGAGAACCACAGTTCCTCAGCTATCATGTCTTCAGGAATGTCACCATGGTGCTTGGTCCTTCTGTTTTATGTGTTGCTTTGGCCAGGCCAAGCCGGCGACACTCACTGAGGGAAATGAACAGCCACAACTGGTAGAGTTGAGTGTCAAGTAGGGTGACCATGGTAGTCGTCCTAGTAGTGGAATAGGCGAGATATTCTCAACCAGACCAAGTGCCAGTGCAGTGCATCAGTGACAGCATTAAATATTTTGGGGGCTGACCTCATGTCAAATGGCAGCAATGGGACCAATGTAGATCTGGTTATTCCATCTCACTGCCTGCAACACCCTGTCTTATGGATGAACTGGAATCAGACGATAGCTGGGTTCCCTTACCCAATTCTGCCGCCTTGCTGGATGTCGACTGTGGTATATGCCAGAGTGCACAATCCAGGACTGATCCCATCATAGACGCTTAAGGATGGTGGGAAGGATAAGTCAGTGATCAGCCTAAACTTTCCTGTGCTGGTGCTACAGTACTAGCAATGACACCAAAGCAGCTGATATAGACATCAGGCAGTAGTTTTGTGTCTGAGAATGGCCCTAGCTCCCTACCCAGGCTACACTTCTTCTTTAAGTATTCCGTCGCAACCTCAGGGTGCAATCTAGATGATTCCATATTTTTAGTGGCTGATTACAAGGGGTAATTGCACGATAGATTCCTATATCCAGAGGCCCTGGCCAATGTAAATAGCAAAAGCCTGTTGAGGGTGACTGGCCAGTACTTTTGCACTCATCTAGCTGTGCAGAAGCGTGGTCACCATTGAGATGGCCAAGCCGTTGTGTTTGTATGGTGGTCTACAGGCATCAAGGCACAGCAGGTCCGGCATGTACTGCTGGACCAACCTGCAGGAAGCAGGTAGTGAGACCCAATTATCACTATTTCACACTTTTGATTGTAACTCTACCCTTCTCCTGCATTTCACGTACCTTCTAGAAATTTCTCTTCATGCATGTGTTATTTGTGTCCTATTGGTCAGTTTTATTGTCATGTGTTTCTCTGGTGATCTCAGAGGTCTGGCCTATATAAGGCTGGTCCCCTCTGAGTCTTCTGCATGGGTCTCTTCTTCCTCTTATATTTTGTTGCACTTCCTCCTGTTGCTATCACTAGTATACCAACTGGAACAGGGGTAGTATATAAGGTAAAGGGTCGGCTCCGCCAGACTAGGTAGTATATGGTAGGGAGTACAATGACTGAGAGGGAAGAGAACCAGTGGCAGCCATTTGATCTACTGAGACCTAACAATTACATAAAAGTTTTCTTGGTCCCCTATTGCCTGCATGTGTCCTGCCTTGGGAGTGTCTCCATGGTACCTCCAAAATCTCCAGCAAGCTGGGGCAGAAGGGTTAAATTAGTCTCGCGGGCCAGACCCTTTACCTAATCCCTCTGCTAGGAAGCGGAGCAATTAGGTAAGGGGTCTGGCCCACGAGACTGTGGCCAACAGCAAGACAGAGACTACATCTAGGTGGCCCTAACCTGGCCTGTGAAAGCCTCATTATACAGTCAAATATGTATTCGGAACCAACTAGTTTGTGTCCTTCTGCACCAGGGCCTCACGGCTGCACTGCCTACTGCCTAACTTACTACTGTCTCCCCCCTCATAGTTCCTCTCTGCACTCACTATCATAGCCTGGCATGCAAGGAATTCTGGATCCTTCTCTGGGAAGCAGCTTTGCCAGAATAGCGGCATATATGAAAAAGCAAATCCAGCCAGAGGGAAATGCTGGTTATAACCAAATGGGAGGATTGCCTAATGCACTTGTATCCTATTTGCCATGACTTCTGCCATCTCAAGATTCGCTTTTTTCTTATCCACCTCAAGAAGCACCATTGTCATGGCATTGAAAGGGCCTGGGGTGGAGACTGGGAGACCAGCTATGGTGTCCAGTGGGAGGACTCTTGATATTTAATAGTCTTACAATATGTGTTATTCTGACTCAAGTACATGAGAAGAAAATTTCATTACAAATTTAGAGTTGGGGGGGGGGGGGGGGAAGGAGTGTGACATGTCACCCTATTCACCCCCTGTAAAATACTATACTATAAAAGACTACTGTAGGAATTACAAAGATCTGATAGCTATACAAAAACTAGCTATAATAATTATAATAGCTATATAGCAGCATATCACTATCATGGTACTACTGTGTATTGCTGTTTGTTTTTTTTGTTTTTAACCAGTTAATGCAATAGTTAAGCATAGCTATTGCATGTGCATTTTCATTTTGCACAAATTTAATGAAAGTATGTAATGGCTATATCCTGTGGAAAACTCTTCAAACTGTCAATTTACATTAGTGATAAGAGGAAAAGCTACAGCAATATGGATCAATCTACCAATAGCGAATCAAATCAGCTAGTTCTATTGGTCAAAGGAAGAAACGAATGATGGCACATTTAGTCCGCCAAATCTTTACCTCTAGTAAATTTGGTCCAACCACCAGTAATCATTAATATTATTTTTATTCTATTGTCTTGCATGGACAACAGTGGAGAACTAGCCAAGATTTCCTGTCAACTAAAGTATTTTAATTTCACTTTTTAGAATATGCATGAGACAAAGCAAAACTATTACATTATTTTTTTGTTTTAGCTATTTTAGTTTTTTTTTTGTCTAATAAGAAGAGGCATTATAATTAATAAACCTAGTACATGGTGTAATAAGCATGCATCCATAACATGTTGCATGCAGAATTGATAATTATACTGAATATTTCCCTTCAACCCTTCATTTACACCATTTAAAAACAACTCAATTTCCTTTATATAAAGCAAATATACGTTTTAAAATGTAATAATAATCAAAACCCAAACAGTCAAAATAAAAGGGACCAAGTTTCCAGGTAAGCATAATACTTCAACAGGAGTTAGTTGTGATGCTTCTTGAACGGGCGACCTTTCATGCTCGGCTTCATCACCATGACATCAGCACACTGATAGAAATTGGCTGGTGCTTGAGGGTTGTTAGTGTTGTATGCAACCTAGTTCAAATTAATTGATTGTGATGAAAAGATTCTATACAATGTATTGATAACCTACCTGAAGCACTGACTTGCCTTCTGGCATATTCCTATGAATAATAATAATAATAATAATAATATAATAACAACAAAAACAACAATAATAAAAAGAAAATCCAAAATAATCATTATGCATGTTATATTAATTCCTACCTATCCTTAATGCCACATTGTTTAACTTACGATGGAACATCAACCATCATGGAGTACACATAGCCAGAAGTTGTGTTACTATCGGCAACCATTCCCAGTTGCATCCAATCATTTCCATTTTGAAGGCTCACAGTGAAATTTCCCTGGCAAAATAGAGATGTTTGGCAAATTAACATTTAAGTGAAATAAAGCTAAAATGTGGTGCACATATTCTTGTGTATCGACCAAAATCTAGAGGATTCTTACTGGAGAGCCACTGTCAAAGTGGTCCAAGTTTTTCTGGAAGGTCACAGGTGCCTTCATTCCAACCCTAATAATACATTAGTTTTAGTTAAAGTCATTGCCTATTTTGGAAAAATAATTATCTCAACTTTTTACTTAATGACTTCCTCACTGACATCAAAATGTGTTTCTTTCTGGAACCTAAAACTAATTATATCTACATGGCAGTCAGTTTCAACAAAGCTAGCCACACAACTAAAGTTAATTAAATGCTACAAATATATTCATCAACCCTCTATCACACCCTTAGGTTATTTCATTAGTAAAATGTGTTACTTTCATGGTTTTACACCCAGCATAGAATAAAGTTGACATTAAAATGGAATTAAAGGCGTAAAGAGAAGCTGGTGTTTGAGCTCCATGCAGCTCCGTACTTACCACATGACTCCTCCTGGGTTACCAGGGTCCCTGCCTCCACATGGAGAAGGTTTCTCTAGATTGCAGTCATCAGCACCTGTCAGCAACAAAGCATTGTCTTATTCACATAGATATAATGACCATGAATAATTATAGGACCATCTGTCTAAATATATTTATAGCAATCCATAGAGGTCAATTATGTGCTAATAGAGCCACAGAAATTTCAATTATATCCAGCCCAAATAATATTCTCTCTCTTTTCTAGGCTCAGATAGACAAAAATTTGAATGAATTTTTTTTACTAATATTTTGAATAGACAATAAATCTACTTGTTGTAGTTTGGATCCCACTCACCAGGTTTGTTTACACCCATCATGGAACCCCTCTGTGGTGGACTGAACAGGCAGAGGTGAGCCGCTGTAAGGGGAATCAAGAAAGCTGCAAGTACTAGGAACTTCATTTTTAGTTCGCTGTTGTTGCTGTAGAATTCTTCTCGCTGTTTACCTTCTGCTCCTTGTCAATGTACACCTACCTTCAGTCACGAACCGTTTACATAATCGAAACGGTTGTGCGCGCGCAGCAGTACGAGGGAAAAATAGTTTAATGATGTAGGTGTGGCTTAAGGTTCCAGCTGTGCTTATCGCTATAATTGCGGTTGGTTGTGTGTACACCATATTCCGAATTTGCGGATGGAAGTCGTTATTGTAAAACAAACTTCTCTGGTGGGATATGCTCCCTAAATGAGATGACTGAGAGATTGATTGTGAACCGCTGTATGAATTTTAAATTAACTCTTTGCGACTTGGCCATTTACTCGAGTAGTTTTTTTGCTGTAATTTAGTGTGCGAGAGTTTGTCTTTGTGGTGCTGATGGGCATGGAAAGAGAAAGGTGAGTCTGTAATAGTCAGGGAAGAGTGTTGTGGGGAATAAATATTGTGAGGGTGAAGAGTTATGGGTTATTGTCGGAGCACCGGTAATGGCGACCGACGGTCAGCTGTGCGAGATATTTTTTAGTGAACAACAGGAAGTATTTCATTAGCAAGATAGATGTGTAGAATGTGACAGGTACTTCTTGTGTGGAAGAAATGTATTCCAGTATCTTAGAGAGTGAGGGAGAGAGAGGACTAACACAAGAATAATTGCATCCCTTCCCTTGAATTAGAAACAATGAAACTGAAACAGGCATAGAATACGAGAAGGTGGATTACCATAAGACCGTGGATTACCATAATGACCTACCATAAGACCGTGGATTACCATAATGACCGTGCAATACAAGTGTTTTTATTTGTTGGGTCGTGGATAGAGGGAGGTTAATAAGTGAACTTCACTTCTCGACTCCTCCTACATCTGAAGCCAGGGAATGAAGTCAGGCCCATTACCTACATGTTCACTGCACAAGATATTTGTACCTCCAAACCGATCAACGTCTTCGCTGTTGGGCGTGCTTGTTTGTTCAAGGTTTTACACTAATATCACTTGGTGAATAGGGTTTGAAGGATGGGTTCTGCTGGCAAGAACTTGAGTGACTGAGCATAGCTGTGTCCAAATTAAGAAGAAATAGAGGATGGATATTCACACAAGGAAAACAAACATGATACTAATAATCCTATAGTCCCTATAGTCAATGTGATGATTAGTCCAGGGCTCTCTGTGAAGAAATCTGGTGATAATGTCATATTCCATTCTTGCGTAAAAACTGCTGTTTGGAAGATGTCTGCCTATTTGTCCCGAAGCAACATTTCTCATTGTGGCCCCATTACTAAGACAAAGCTGAAACAGAGGCTAATATTTAAGCTATTCTTCAGTCATGTGTGTACGGTGTGTGTTAAATGTTAGCATCTTCTGTCCCTAAATTCCGTTCATGGAGGACTTCTAAAAGGCCATGCATGCAAGACACATGTAGCGAGTATTAAGCGTTAATTTACATCCGGTCACTAGCAGAATATATCTAGTGAATATATGTAAGCGACTTTTGTATAGGGAAAATACTAATAATAATAGTAATAATAAATAATAATATTTTAGCTTTAAAGTCAGTGGGTGAGTTGACACAGGTAAATTTGTTTAAAGGAAGAAAAAAAAGGGGTTTGGGAACATTTCATAACACTTGTCATCAATTTGGGAAATTTTTTTTTTATTCCTGTGTGCACACACTGGTGATAATTTCACAGTTGGAGTTGGTGTTGGGGGGGGGGAGGAGGAGGGTAGAGGGAAAGGATGTAGTTGAGAGGGAAATGTTTGCCAACATCATCCCTGTGATTTGTTTTGCACTCCCAAGTGTTGGAGTTTCCCCATTGTTAGTTCAGCACGCTTGTGGTTTGTGTTTTTTATTCAATTGTGTACCCGAAGAGTGGCAGTGATACTTCAGTCACTTAATAAAGCGTTTAAATCAATGAACAATAGAGGGAATTGTATAACAATTTTTGAGGTGTTAAATGTTGTTGGTTACCATTTTATAGGTGCTCTGCTACAGTAAAGAATCTATCCATGTCTATTGTTAGTCCGGCCACGAATGGTATCCACGAAAATCCTCTTCCTGCTCCTGGGGCAACTCCTGACAGGCTTACTTCTCCCAGAACTGAAGGGCTGACCTCCCCTAGAACTGAGGGACTCGCTTCCCCAAGAACTGAGGGGCTTACTTCTCCGAGGATTACCGGAGTTGGAATTCTCCCTGCCATTAAACACAAGACACTTGATCTACCCAGTCCACAGCACGAATCTTTGTCTCAGGTAAGATAAGATAAGACTGGAAGGATGTGGTGTTAATGGGGCGAGAGAAAGAGTGTAGTTCGGTACGGAGTAAATGCTGCACGGGCCAGTGATTAGGTAGTAAACATCAGCACTCTCCTATTTTGTCTTGAAAAACAGCTGTTCTAATCACAATAAAAGCATGAATTGCACATGGAATTGCATATTTTCAATGAGTCATAGTTGGGTTGAAAACTGATCCAATGGGATCAGCTGGTGCTATTGGATATGGGGCAGCCCTGCAGCTTAGAGGTAATCAAATTACTCCTGTGGTTTCCTGGATTGTGACTTGAGTAATTAAAAACCAAGTACATGTGCTTATTAAAAGGAAACCGATGTTGTTGTTGTTGTTTTTATTGTTGTGGCTTTCCCCCCTCCCTCCCCCCCCCCCCATTGCAGTCTCTAGTCTTGAGTAATTTATTTTATTTGTTTTCACAGAGTATTGGAACGGTATCATTGATTTTTAGATTTAAGTTTCTGTTCGGTTGGCTGTCACCTGAGTTAGTCAAGTATCCCAAACAGCCAATGGTTTGTGTTGCAATTACAGCACTTTCAGTAATCATTGGCATTCTCCAGGTGTTGTGATTGAGGGAACCTAAAGCAACATACAGTGATGTGCAGTGGTGTCACACCATGACAACCATTGTGTTGGGTAATACATCGTAGGCAGAACTTGTTTAATGATAGCTAAACAATATCACAACTTGTGGTATAGTCTGATAAAGTACAGTGTGGCTCCAGTATTGAGAGTAATTATAATTTTTAAGGTTTAGAAAAACGGATTATCAAGTGAAAAAATATTCATAGGCACGTGCGATGCTGAATTAATTGTCCTTTGAACAGTTTTCTAATACCGTATTGTAAGCTCTCTTTTTTTGCACGTTTAATTCAGGCTCAAATTGTTTGTACCTCCTTGGTTTGAACAAATGAGGAAGTACAGATATAGTATTTTTTGTAGATGATGTACAATATAATTCTAATCCATATTAGTTCACATTCTAAACAGTTTAAAACTTTCAATTTGAGCTGGAAGTTGAAAATATTGATTTGTTTGAGCTGAAGGAAAATATTAAAAAAAAAAATTCTGGACCTAAGTGGATATGTTATGAATGGATGGCTTCTTTTCTGTTAGTGACAGACTAATTAGAAGTTATTAGTGTTGATTAGATTCATTTTTTTTGAACCTGAAAAAAAAAAGACTTGTGTTGCGATTAATGGAGCCATTAATCTTGTGTCACTCATTGGTACTAGTCTGGCCACCTCTCTTAGATACTTTGCTCACACATCAACTTGGCACATTTATGTGTTTTAAGAATGCTCATGTGAGTTAACTGCGCAGTGTGCGGTTGCTGTCTGTCTGTTCCTGTACTGTTTCAACAAATCACCCAATGAAATAGAATGATTTTTAAGAACTTGAATAAGCAATATAGCTAAAATATAATTGACATTAATCAAAATTCCGTGGACCTTCCTCAGTGCAGTACACCAGACCCTCTCCACGTGCTGAAGGAGAGAGAGGTGTGGCCATGCAAAGAAGAGAGCGGTGTGGTTATTTGGGGAGAGAGGTATGGCCATTTGAGAAGAGAGAGAAAGAAAGAGAAGTGGGGAAGAGAGTTGTTGAGAAGAGAGGTGTGGTTATTCAAGAAAAGAGGTGTGGTTATTCGAGAGGAGAGAGGTGTGGTTATGTGGGAAAGAGGTATGGCCATTTGGGAAGAGAGAGGTGTGGCTATTTGAAAAAAGAGAGGTGTGACCATGCAAGAAGAGGTATGGCCCGTGTGAGAAAAGAGAGGTGTGGCCATGCTAGACTACCTATTTTCCCACATCATTGGTAGGTGTCATGTTGTGTTAGAGTCTGCTGGTAAGATCAATTTAGAGTAATTTGTGCCTGCCTCTAAACGTGTCTCCAGCTAACAGGTCTTGCACTTCGGTGCTTCCTACGGATTGTTGGGGGGGCACTGGAGTAGCTCACTGAGGCTTCTTTGGTCTTGTTTGTGGCTGGTTCCATCCTGTTGATTGCAGCAATGAAGCAGTTGACCATTCGGGAAGCCTCTCTGTTCTCACTCACTGACACACTCACTGCCTGTCCCAATAAATTGGGAACCACACAATTATTTTGTGGTTTGGCTGATTTGGAGCTCAAGTACGTGTGTGATAAAAAATATAGCCCACTCCAATAGGTGCGTGTGGGATCAGAGGTCTGTGGAGTGGGAGGGGCCTGTGGAGTGGGATGGGATTGGAGGAAGAGTAGGGACCATGGCTGTGAAATAAGGCACTGAGCATAAACTGCTTATCTGGTTGTTCTGGGAAACCTCATGAAGAGGTTGATTTAATAATAATGGATAATGTGAAAGATGGGTGAGGGTTTGTGTTGTCATAGCGGCTACTTCCACGTTGTCATAACGGAAGTGTCATATAAATGATGCCCGGCTACATACAGAGCATTGACATGTGTGTGTGAGTGTACCATGAAACGTAGGGAGGAACAAGCTTATTTAGAGGCTGTTTAACTTTCTTGGAATTGGGTGTCTATGTGTTGTTCTATATAGCTTGCAAATACATATTTACTGCAACTGTTGATGGATACATTTTGTAGCTTGTGTTTTGACAATTCACATGTATATGATTTAATCAGTACATGTACATGGACATGTGTCACCAGTAGGGAGGTAGTGGTCACCATGTGTCAGAGTGGCCTCCATGTAGAGTTGGAGGTTGCATTCTTATCGGTGGTATAAGGCACGACAGTTGTGTGATTTGGCAGGGACTGTGTGGGGGTTGTTAATGTTGTTCGTTGCCATTAGCTGGTAGACTTCCGGACCTTATTTGTAGTGGAGCAGCGGCCATTACCAAAAACACTGTTAGCTTTATGGATAATCAATTAGGACCTTCTGATACTCCTCCTGGTTGAATTTATTTGGTAGTGTGTTTGCATGTGTGTGTGTGTGTGTGTGCGTGTGTGTGTGCGGCTACAAGCAATGCTGAAAGGGTGATTTAGGAAATGTTGGAGCTCTTTATTATTTTTACAAACTTGCAAGCTTTATATTAACCATATTTCTGGAAGCAGTTCTGATCTTATAAACCGAAAAGGTTTTTTATTTTTTTATTTACATATACATGCACACACCACACACACACACTCTGCTAACTACAGGCCTTAAATTATTGAATTTCTGCATGTATTGTGATACTGTTAAATCCACCCTCTAGTCGCTAACTTGTCCAATATTTCCATGCTCGCCCGTGCTCATTCTTATCTCCCAAAGTTAGAGCTGCATTTGCTTGTGGCAGAGAAGCTGCTTTTGTTGAAGAGGATTCTTTTGGAGTAGACTTACGGTGCTTGTGCAGCAATAGAGAGAACAAATAGAAAATACTGACTTGTCTTCTCAATATTCACTCATTACTCTATAATAAATTACAAAGCTAGTCCCATCCTCTAGTATGATAGCTATACTAAAGTGGTGCTGTTGGCCAAAGCTAGTCCTCTTCTTTTGTGTCAGTTGGCTTGAGCTATTCCTTTCTCTTCCCCCTCTAATGGTTGGCACAGTGGAGTTGGCTCATCAACATGAAGGTCACGTATGATGTAGGAATGTAATTAGGTTAGAAATATAAAGCCAAGTGGTACGTTTTGAGAGGGGACAAAAGCTTCCCTGATATAACAGGTGCAGTTATCTAAATAGAGCTGCCCATATTTAGTACCGCTCTGATGCTATGTTTCCTGTGGCAAGTTTGTTTTGTCACTGAGTTCTACAAGCTGGGAATATTACTAGGGAAGAACGTTAACTGTTAGTGTCGGCAGAACTGGTGCAATGCCCCGTTACCTCAGATGGGTGGCATGGGTCCCTCTCCATTTTGACCTTTCATTTGACCTTTGTTAAGGTGTTTGTCAGTATAGAAAATGAGAACGTGTTGGTTCTGTTGTGTTTACTTTGAAGACTCTTCTCGTCTTGTAGCTGAAAACTGAGCCTTGTTTTGAATGTGGACCCTACCCTATGTCACTCGGCAACAGAGACACCTCTTCTAGCAGAAGGAGCACACTGTCTGGAATGCAAGCTCTGTACAAATTACTGCCCTTTTTTTAATTAATTTTCTTTATCGTTGGATAGGTCCTGCTTGTAAGGTTGCCATAGGTGGGGACACTATTATAGTGGGATGTGGTGGAAGTCAATTTAATGTTATTGTGTTCCTCTGAAATGGGAAGGAACTTTAAAGCGAGAAAGGCTTCCAAGATGTGTATCATGAATAGAAAGTAAAGCTCTAGGAATGGCCAACATAGTTTAATATTCCCCCTCCCTTCACACTTATACAAGCACTTTGAAATTCCACCATCTTTGAAGAGTTTTTTTTTTTTTTAATTCACACCACCTTTTCCCACCAAATATTTGGTAGAATGGAAGGGAGTTGAATGGCAGGACTAGAAAGAGGAGGGAAGAGATGGAGTGAATTGTTGCTAGATTTTGTTTATGTTCTATTGTTTTTTTTTGTTTTGTTGTTGTTGTTTTGTTTTTTTACGTGCGTGTGTTTGTGTGCTTGTGTTTACGTGCATGTGTTTGTGTGTGGTGTTACGATATACAGGGCTACCAGCGTGAGCCTCCCTCCTATCTGAGCAGGAAGCCTCATCATGGAAGTGGCACCCTCACTTTGTCCTGGTGAGTTGGAGCGTGCCAGTATGTTTTTATGATAGATTGTGTAAGTATGGAAGACTCGTTGTGACGATTGCCTTACAAGCACGGACTCCATCATGGTAGTAGCCTGCTCTCCAGTGATAAACTCCCTCTCTCCCTCCCTCCCTCTCTCCCTCCTTGTCTCCCTCCCTGTCTCTTTCTCTCTTGCACATGCTTTGCTCTGCATCTTCTGTGTGGTTTGTTTGTTGTCAGCTATGAATGGTATGCTTCTTTCTCTGTTATCCAACTGCCTTTACTGGGCTCAATAGTGCACCTCTCACACTGCCTTTATGACATCTACCCATGCAAACCAGACCCCTTAGTTATAAAATGAAGCACCAGGAGGTGGGAACCCTCAGCGTATGTCCAACAGATAACCTCAATCAATTAAATAGATTCCACAGGGTAGGATTAAACCACATGATAGTGCTATGTAGCTTGCTAGGAAATAATGCAATAGGGCTGCATGGTGAACCGCAGAGATCAGCAGTAGAAGCGAACGTCTGTTAAAAAATCATTTCAAACCTTTAGCATTTACACACAGACAGTTGCTACTTACGACGATACAAAGAAAGAAGCAAACAACAGAGCGAAGGGAACGCCTCTAGGTTAAAACAGATCAGCTCCAAGGTATATAACTCGACTCTAGCCTCCTTTACACGCATGAAGCGCGACAATTGCAACAGCAGTACGTACAAGCCGGCCGGCCACTCTCTAGCTGCAATTTTCAGCTCACGTGATTATAACGTGCGGTAAAGGGACGTTACCAGTAGCGCAATGCACAACGATCGTACGTACGACTAAAATTGACTAGCTTTTTCTTGAAAACTAAGCCGAAACAAAACATTAAAGGGACTTACTTTGCAAATTTCTATATCTCTGCATCGTTTCAGAGCCTGGAAGGCCGTCGTCTTCGAGATCCGTTGTTGAATGACACACACACACAGTGACACACACACACAGTAACACACAGACAAAGTGGCTACTGTAACCCTCTCGCACATGCACGCTGAGGGTTAATAACGTTGATTCATGGTTGCGCGGATGTCAACATCCAAAGAGGAACTTCTTTCTAAGCCCTGTTATGTCAAGATTTAGAGGGAGTTATAATATATATATATATATATAATATATTGCTAAATTGAGAAACCTTGTAACTACACAAGCAGGATTGAACATGTTAATAACGTTTAAAAAAATTGATTTAAATTCACAAGATTTATGCTACATTGGTAGCTAGATTTTAACTAAGCAAACCTACACACCCCAATTGTTAAATATTAATCTTGTTTTAGCATTTTGTGCTCATCATTTAGGCAATTTTTTTTACCATTCTGCATTAATTTTGGAGATTTACTCATTACAAGGAATCAACTAAGACCTCTCATGTTGTGACTATTCATACATACACACACACACACACACACACACACACTGACATTGCCTCGGCTATGACTCATGGGACCATCCATATGTATGCAAACACCCACCAGTTTATCATTCATGTCTCTAATCCCACATACAAATGCATACATGCACACATGTCCACTCTAGTTGGGGATACAAACACTTGATTTTGGACTGGTAACATACGATGAAATATTAACTGTTGTCTTTTGAGGAGAAGATAAAAAACCCTCTGTAGGTATTCTCTGAAATAAACATTTCTTTTTAGTTGCAGCCTCTCAATTACAAATAAATTGCTTCCCTTCTCCGCCCATTCCCATTTGTCCCTTCATCGGCCCTATTATTATTATTCTTGGAGTGAAACCCTATCCGTGGATTGTAGCCTTTCATCGTCCTGTACTCTTTGAAGCCATGCATTGCTGTGTAACTGGCATCATACGGCTGCTGTCTCTTTTAACACTCCTTCTCAGAGCTACACATGTCACAGGAAGCTGTCACAGAATTTTACAGTGCTTTATTGTCACTGCAATTGCTACTCTCTCTTTCTTTTATTGTATTGTAGCTGGTTTAAGCAATTAAATTGGCAAATCTTTGGGGGGAAAGGTGTACATCCATCTTTTCCAAACCTATCAATCTCTTTCAAACCTGTGCAAAAAAATATTAATCCAGACTAGTTAGAGAGCAGGTTTGGAGATTGTGACAAGATTAGAAGCAGACATTACTACAAGTTTACTGGTGTCTATTAAACAACAGCAGGGTTGCATGGAGGGGGGAGGAGAACCCTAAACCCTCACGGCAAGAGTTTGCTACATATTTACACTTTCAGTTTCAATGACCAGTTGATAGTACACACCACAGCAACTGCACACGGCTAAAAATTCACTTCATTCATAGTATGTCCAGATTCTCCATTGTTCTGTGTCACTCTGTCTGTCTAACGTGGCTCTGTTAGACTTATATAACTTCCTGTGACATGTGTAGCTCTGAGAAGGAGTGTTAAAAGAGATTTTTCTGTTTGAATATGTCCAATAATTCTGCATTTCTTATATTTTTGGAACTTTACTGGCAATTCTCTTCAGTCATCCCAAGTTCTGTTCTGTTAGCCGGTTTCTGTAAATCCTGTTATAATACTATACTATACATTCTACATACATACATGCATACATACACGCACATGTGCTCGTGCACAAGCCTAACATGTGCAATATATTGCTGTTGGGATGGACAACCAGTTGTTTAGTCCATTAGAGTTTACAACCTTGAGGTTCGACAGTATAGCGTTATTGTCTAGGGCCAGATATGGATGAAGGTGCGAGTAAATAGCCGATACTACGTGTAGTTTACTGCTTGTCTAAATAAGTTTCCCCGGGAGTGTCAGCTGTACGTGCATGCACGTGATGTGGCTGCTTGCCGCCAGATTAGTGTACGTTGAAACTGAAGGTGTTTACAATACATAGATACATATACACACATGTACACACACATACACGCATACACATACATGCACACATACATGTATATACACATACATATATACACACATACATATATACATATACACACATGTACACACACATACACACATACACATACATGCACACATACATGTATATACACATACATACATACACACATACATATATACATATACACGCAAACATATATACACATGTATACATACACATGCAAACATATATACACATGTATACATACACATACACACATACATATACACACATGCACATACATACATATGCACATACATACACACATACATATGTGACAGGCTGTAGGAAAACAGACCACTTCACGCACAAAATCATTTCAAGATACAGACCCATACAGCGGTTCAAGTCAAGTTTTGTGTTTTTCTTTTTTTTTTAGTATCAGTATTTATAGATCTTAACTTACGCTTGCACCAAGTTTCAGCTCCCAATACAGTTATCTTCAAAGCCTGCGCACCGCTGAAGTTCACAAACCTTTTTAGTATCTCTCAGTTTACAGCGTAACTTTTCAATTGTTACCGGGAAAGTTGACGCGTACGCGCGGGTATTTCCCTTACCTGTGAGGGTAATTCCCAGTTACTTGGCAATTAACAAAGCAGCTAACATACCACGCCCTTGGGCACCAAGTGGCAGTTTGCGCGAAACTACTAAGTGATGCGGAGATAACTTCAGAATACGGAAACTTACCTCAAAAATTTAAAGTGCCGTTTTCTCCAATAACGCTTACTTGGGCTATCCTCTTCTGGCGTTCATAACTCGCCCTAGGAAGCGATTTAGAATATGATTTAAGGGTCATTTAAATGGAAATTTTTTGTACTTTTCAAAAATAATAATAACTCATTTTTCAATTTTTGAGTGAAGTGGTCTGTTTTCCTATAGCCTGTCACATATACACACATAAATACATATACATACATACATGCCATATGGTTGTGCCGTGTGTTGCACATTTAATATGATCAGTTTATCTGTTTACTGCATGCTTGTTTACAGTGGTTCACACATTCTGCGATGATCGTCATACTCTCGATTGAGGGCCTTCAATAATATGCATACTAGAGTAGATGTGATACTACCGGATTGAACGTGGAGATGTTGCATAAGGGAGTCAGTCTATTTAACAATATTGTCAAGTTAGAGCTTCCTGATATGCAGAAGTTATGATTAGTCAATTGCTCGCTCTCCTTTCTTTTCTGTGGTCAGGTATAGTTTCACTTTTGAGCCCACTGATTCCAATAAGCCCCTTTCTCTGTGTAAGCCACACACGCACACACACACACTCACCGCACACACTTGGGTTCGAGGGTTGGTAAGTGGGCTGAGTTTTAGGGATTCGTGTATCATTTTGTATGCTTCGTTGGTTACTTTAGAAGGCCATTAGGCTCATTGATTGAATTTGTTTTAGGCTGTTATATATCTTAAAAGACTGAGCTGGTTTGTGTTAGTGTAGATACAAGACACCATGTGTGGCTCTCTTTGAAGTATGAATGAAAGTTTGTGTGTGCTACAACTACTGTAACTTCTTCCTAGTATTGCTGCTCTTTATTTGGGCTTCAACCAGCACCAGCAGTGCAGTAATACTTGTACCAAGCCTAGTTTCTAAGGAAATGCACTGGGACAGACATAACCTTGTGACTGTATATTCAATTGGTGTGTGTGTTTGTGTATGGCTTGCTCCTTCTATGACGTATTTCGTATTTGTGAAGCTAATGTGTCCTAATTCGTTACCTATCAACCGCTGATGCTATTGCTTTGCAACTTTGAAATTCCTTTTTCTGGCCCCCAACAACCCCAAGAAAGTGTTGTTGTTTTTTGCATCTGTAACTCCTCCCTCTTTCTATATGTATGTATGTCTTTCCATGATTGAGACAGTGGGGAAGATGGGGAGAGAGACCCAGATGTAACAAGCATAAAATTAGTTTAGTGTGGAGTCAAAGGGAGTAGTACAATAAAAGTGACCCCATTCTAAAAGTTTCATCATGCCTCTCTGCTTACATGATTATAATTTTCATATAATTATTATAAAACATTTATTTGGCCAGTGACTATTTTGCAGTCCTCAGTGGTAAACTTCCAGGGATGGAGGTCGGCTTTTCAAGTTTTCATAATTAATTTACTGCTTGTCAATGCTGGCTTTGCATGACAGCAATATGACAGGGCATGTGTGTATGTGTGTGTGTGCGTGCACATTAACAATGTCAATGTCCTTCTCTTACTGTCAGACTGTAGCTTGCATGCATGTCACATGTCACAAGACAGCAATAGTGAGTAACTCTTTTTGTCTACTGCGGACCTCCCACATCCTGTTTTGTTAATGTTTGCAAGTCCATTGCTGCGTGGAGGAAAGGAAAGGGTCATTCATCTAAAGTCATCCAGAGTATTGTCCGCTACAAATCGTGAAGTGGTAACAGTGGTATTAGGACGTGGCAGTGTTGAGATAGTGAGCTAATGAGTATGTGTGTGTGTGTGTGCATGTGTGTGTCTATGTGTTTCTTCCTCCGTCATCTTATGGTCTATAGTAATTCTCACAAATCGCCCTAGTGTGTTTTGTGTGTGAGTTTGTGTGTACATTGAAAGGATGTGTTCCCATCCAGTGCAGCCTAATTTATTGTACTTGCTGTTTATTATTTCTCACACTTAGTTTGGCTATTGTATTGTCTTAATTTTATGTTGCTGGCATATGTATCAGACATGACCAGCCCCTTCTCAATGATATACAAAAGATTGGGTGGAGCATATGGATGTCCCTTTACCAGGTGCAAATGAGTTTCATTGGACCACTATAGAATCCCATGGTCCTTGCTGCTGGAAAGTATCAGAGTGGAGCCACTAAAATAATTTCACAGCTAGAATTCCTTGCCTAATAAAGTCAGAGTGTGTTAATTGTAAGATGTGTGTGTGTGTGTGTGTGTGTGTGTGTGTTACTCAATAAAATAGCAAACTAATCTTGCAATGTGTCAGTGGTTTTAAATGTTACTTGTACTATGGTAGAATTTGGTGTTTTACCAGTAACTTCAAGTGCCACTGAGCTGGAGCACCCTAGGTACAAACCCTCAGCTACTGCACACTAGCTAGCTAAAACATGCAATTCCAGCAGTAACATTCGCAGGGTATTTGCATATCTCCTCCCCTTCCCTCCCTTCCACCACTTACAAAACTGTGGAGGCAGTTACAACGTAACTTGGTATTTTGATGATGCTTTACCTGATTGTTTTCTGGCGGTTGCTCAGGCTTAATGACCCTTTATCAGATATACTCTTGGTTGAATATCCACTTAGTAAGACTAAAGCATCTGTGACCTTTCACAAGGAAAATGGGCAAAACAAAAAAAAAAAACACTGAGAAATTGTTACGACTGGTTGTTTTTGTTGTTTTTTCCTGTTAGTTTATTACCCAAATGTAGGCTTGTACCTTGTATATAAATGATTGTATTCCATTTGCATTGATCCTAGAACCATCAAGACCATTGGTAGCTGCAGTGCTTGGTATAAAAGTGTGTGGGTGGAGCAGTTGGGGAATTGCATAATAACTGTTTTTAAGGCCCGGTGCCTTACCCTGGACTTTCATGTTCCTTTACTTTTTGGGGGCCAAACACTCTTTACCTTCTACACTATTTTATTTATAGTATGTTTCATGCTACACAGCGCCACATTTTCTATTAAGTAATGGGAGTTGGGAGGTGGAACTTGCTGAAGGCGAGTAATGTACAGGTGGGTGGGTTATATATATATATATATATAATATATGCAATTTCTTCAATAAAGCACTTGTGATGTAATATTAGCACGTGTTTGGATAATTACAGCATAAATTGGTGACATTATGGTTTATGTGTAATATGTTAACAAAGGACTCCCGAGTCCAAAATATTCCAGTATTAATAGTAGGTTTATTCTCGTATGTTCCTAATTATTGCAGTGAGATGGCTCCAGTCAAGTCCAGCATTCCTGTTCTCGTCGAGAGGCCTAAATTGGTTCGTGGAGGGCAACCTTTTTCTAGAGACAATAAGTTCAGAGGGCAAAGTTTCCACCAGACTGGGAGGAGTCGAGACAAGAGCAGCAACATGAACGAAACAAATAAACAGGTAATGATCATGTTTAATAATGGATCTGATATATGTGCTGTAAATTGAGTTTTCAAAAATGATGATACTTTCCCATTACAACTTTTCCATGATTGCATTATGTTCATGTTGCTATAGAGAGGTGGTTCAATGTACCGCTACAATTCAGGGGGCAAGTGTCCTTCATTACCACAAATTGCTGCTACCTCGTCTACCACCTCTCGCATACCCCTCCCACGTAACCCACCCCCTGCCCCTCCCACTCAGAGGCAGGTTCCTTCACATCTTCGTGAGCCGAGCTATTCTTACGGGAGGAATAAACTAGTGGTGAGTATGTTAATATTAGTTTCAAACCAATCATTCCTGCATTCACTAAGAAGCCTCGAGTCATTCTTATTATTATTTTATCATCATCATCATTATGTGTGTTGTTGTTCTCATTAATTTCATTGACTGTCACATTCAATTGGTGGAAGTGTTATATTGATTTTTTGATGTTGGGTAAATTGTGCAGACATGGATGAGCACTAAAGCTAGAAAACAACCCCAAATCTAATTTAGTCCCCAACTTCACTCATTGTGTCTTTGCCTGTGTCACTGTCATACTACTGTTGTATAGTTGCCATCTACTCACTAATACTGTACATGGTATGTACATGCATAGCTGTAATTGAATCTTTATGTGATAGTACTACATTCAATAACTCAATTAAGGTAGGTAGCAAGAGATAAAATATTTCTGAGACTGATATAGTAGGAGTGGGTGGGTGGGGCAAAGCTTGGTTATTTGGGGTTTCTGATGGCTCTGCTCTAATGCCGCTGTCCTGCCGAGTGTGTACTACTAAGTGTTATCACGTGGCTACTGTTGTCTGCGTGTGCATATGGACAGCCTTGGGCCCTCTCTCCATTAAGTTTGTTTAAGGATTCGCCTTATCCTTCATTTAATGTGTCGCAGTACGGCGCTTTCAACTTGCATGACGTGTGGTCTGTACACAATAACTATGTAACTGCAAGGCCATTGACAGACTAATGCAAGAATTTCAATTTGCTGATTCCTGTAAAACAACAGCTCAACAAATTATTTACAGCAACTCCTGCGCTGTTTCAAGATGATCTAATCAAGGCGGACACTATCTAGTCTTTCTCATTACTAATACTTGCAACTGGCTGTGCTTTGAACTCTTCTTCATCTGGTAAAGGATATCAAAGCTAACACTATAGAAATGCCAAATTTCTTTCGGCTCATCAGTGATAACGACCAATAAGTATTAAATTTGTCTAAGAAGCCTAAAAATTCATTCTACTAAAATGACCCAATTTTTTTAAAACTCCATTAGCTAATGTTGTAAATGTTTTGAATCACTTGACTAGTGGAGTTGTCCTAGCAACACAAAACTTTTCAATAAGAATTGTGTCTTACTCGTTTGATAAAATAATCCACAATACCTTGATGTTTGCATAGGGGTGGGTGGGAAGGAGGAGGCTGCTAAAAAATAACTTAAGTGTGTTCTTCAAATGTATTTCTCGTTTATATATTTTTTAATATGGGTGTCATACTGAAATGCTATTTTTATTTGGTTTAGAGATACTGTATAAGTATTCTCTCTCGCTTTTTTTTTTTTTTAGTTTTATTTGACTGTGTTTCCGCTGGCTAGTTTAGTGGTTGAGCAAGTATGTAGAGCATCTGATAAGAAGGATTTTTATCACATCCTCCCACGGGTCAGCAGGATTCCAGAGGACTAGACATCATTCTGTGGCATGTTCACTGTTAAGTGGAACTCAACGATGGACTGATTAGTGGACAGCTTAGGGCCTGGTTTGCAAATTATATTCCGGGGGATCGGGTGAAGATTACTGAAGATTACTGGTTCTTTGTCATTAGATTACTAGAATGTATTGTTGCGTGCAGTCTATTATATGATAAGTGTTGTAGTGAATTTTTTTGGTTAAGTGTTGTCATAGCAATGTGTGGGTTGTTCTGGCATGTAACCAAATCTCTTGTGTCGCTTCCCGTGGCTATTTAGAGCCGGAGAGCTTGCCAAGTCTCGTTTTTTTTCCAGCCTTGCTATCTATAAGACTGGACTTGCAGTGTTTGGTTTGGTGTAACAGCTGATTCAGTAGCAGAATTTGAAGAAAAGAAGAAGAGTCTGTTCAAGGCCTTTGTTGTTTGAATTTTAGTCTGCAGTTTCATCTGATTAGCGAAGTTTAGAGAATCTACAAAGCATAAAGACAGGCTATCTTCTCTCTGAGTGTTTGAGGGACTCTTTAGTAAAGTTTGGAGCACTCTTTTGTTGGACAGTGTCTAGTGTGTGGATCGATATTTATTACAATTGGCTTCCTCTTATTCACTGGACAAACTGCTGCATTGTGTTATCTGTCTGACAGTACTGATCTGACAGTGTTTTATGTCTGAAAAAAAGTTGAAGACTCAACCTCTCCATTGTTAGTTGTTGTGACTGCTATCTGTGTTGGTGCCTGTCTCATTGTTAGCTCCATTGTTGGTTTCTATGGCAACTCAGAGGCAATCATGCAGTGGATCTATGGTGAGTTGTTAAATAGCAATGATGCTTGGGTAGACAACCAGAGAGAAAACTTTAGAAGGATTAGGCAAAAAAATGAGGTAAAATAAGAAGAAGACACAGTGTGTCTTTCTGAGAGAAGCCATACGTTTGTGATGCATTAGTGGGGTGTGGTCATACAGCTGAGTGAGGGAGTATGGTGGTGTGAATGAGAGTAGGCGGTGGATGGTTGTTCAAGTGGAAGGATAGGCAATGGACTAGACAATGCATTGAACGTCGTTAACTTCAACCGTCATTAGTGTTAACTGTCATTAGTGTTGACTTTAGTTGTTAGTGGTGACTGTCATTAGTGTTGACTGTCAGTAGTGTCGGCCATGTTTTCGTATCTGACACAACTTGAGCAAACTGCACGCTACCAAGCATTCATTTAATTATTGTTGTTAATTGTAAATGGATGACTATTTGGACTCGTTCTCAGACAAGTGGTTTTTAAATGGGTGTGACACGTAGTTCTTGTGAAAGTGTAATTGGTAAACTGAGCATGTGCAGTTAGCTGTGGTGGTAGTGAAATTGGGTTGTTGGTATCTTCTCCCCGCCAGTTTGGCTGGTCCTGAAGAATACCAGGATTGTGTCATGCCTTAGCAAGACTGTCTGTCTGAATTGCATCTTCTGTGGTTTGGAGGAGGATTTAATTATATCTGGTGGTGCATGCAAAGAAAGGGTAAAATTGGCTTCGAAGAACATTCTTCTTCCAAAATTTTTTCTTCTTTTCTGCCTTATTTTTTCCCCTTACCTCCATATACAATTTTTAATGACCAGTGGGTGTGTCCAATGGCTACATTAGTTGGCACTTGAGAGCTTTGTCTAAATGAAGATTTTACTTATGTACCGTTCTATCCTATCCTCCCATGTCTATCTTCCAGTTATTGCTTTTCATTCAACCAAAGATGGAAAATTGTATTTTTGTGGCCTGCTGAAAGTATTTTTTAGGACTCAGACAAGCTTAGATGTAAATAGCTCACACAAATTCGAAATACACTTTAATATAAAGAGTTGCCTTGCATTATATGTACATGTATGGAGGGAGAGGGGCTGTGTTAGGTGATTAGTTTGTTCACACGTAAGAAAACAATAACTTTCACACGCGCACACAGAGTGAACTTGGATCCCCACCTCCTCCAGCTGTGGTTTGACATCAAAGATAAGTCAGTTATTTGTTGGAGCATTCTTTGCAGAGTGTACTCCTCGAGGATGTATTACACACTACACACACACACACACACACACATACTTTATTCCTATTCTGTGCGCTCTAAAAATAGCTGACCCTCATCATACCTCTTCATCATGGACCTGAACCTCCACTCCGGTCATGGATACTGTTTGTTGGAATTTAGATTAGGTCTAGACTGCATCCTGTGGCAGTGATCAGTTGTTATGTAGTATGCTAATGCACTGTTTGTTTATTTGTTTGTTTTGTTATAGTTTGAGTGAGATGCTAAGATACACTAGAAAAAGCTTAGATCTAAAAATAGGCAGAAAAGCATAATTTGAGGACAACAGCAATAGTATGAAGTGAGTTGTTGTTTCTTTGTTTTGTCATGTGCCGGTGTTTTTACGATATGAAACAATAAAATGGAGTATCATGACAAAGCAAATTACTATTTGCAATTGGAATTCTATATAACTGGTCTTAGAAGTAGAACGCTTCCACACATGTGCAAACACATACACACATGCAAACTTTTTTAATAATATTATTTTTAAAGAGACATCAAACTGAAATTCTAGACTTTGTTGTTGTTGTTGTTGCTGTTGTTTTTAAAGCTTATCAAGTTTTACGTATACATGTAAAGCTTTACACTACTGGTCAAGCCGTAATCACGTGAGCAAAATTTTCTTAGCACCACCTGCTATATGGTTTAGCTTGTCAGTGGCGTTGAGAGCTACGATTATTTCTGCAAGGTGTATTAATTAAGTTGTGGGAGAAGCTTCAGGTTAGACGTAATGGTTGTAACTGACTGATATGTACGAGGCAATAAGGGTTCACACTGCTTAGGCAATATCTTCTACTACAACTTGTGATTTGCTAAATGCATGTGCACTCGAAAAGCATCCAAACCAGTTATCCATGTGTGTGATTTGTGGCGTGTTTGTGTGTGTGTGGCATCCATTGGTTGGAAGGAATTTGGAGCATGCTAGTCCATTGCTCATCAGGTATGCAACTGTTAAGTGTTTCGTCACTTAATGTAGTCACAGTTTATTAGATGAGACGGACTGGCTGACAGTGCAGCGTCATCTAGTCAATCACTCGGCTATTTGGGATGTACGTTTGTCTTTTATTTGTGCATCTTGCCACTTTTACGCTGATTCAATTTGAGGTGGGTGTGGTCAACTATAATGCCACTTGTCCAAGTGTTTCGCAGTCGTGCGATCCACTGAGTGTTGTCTGATCCCTTATGCTTGGTGAGGTAATTGGTTCGGTGTCAGTTATGGTAGTAACCTCATTCTATTGTGAGTCACTCAAGGGAGGTCGAGTCTTTTCACTGTCTTTGAGATTAGACAAGTTGACATTATGCTGGAGTAGCTCAAGACACCGAATGGATGCATTTTAACGCAACTGTACATGCACCGGGCATTGGAGGCTAGTGAACTGAGTCACATGCGAATGCATGTACACTCGAACCTCTCTTATCCGTTCGTCTAAGTTACGGACACCTCTGTCTACCGGACACCAACTAAAATTATTGACTGCGTACGGATCGTCAGTGTAGTCGGAAAGCTACCAAATTAAATGAATAAAATCGGGAAAATATTTCGCGTGTGGCACTTCGAGTGTATTTGATCGTAGCATTGTGTGCGGAGATGGAGCAGGAAATCAACAGGCAGTTAGTGCGTCTACCGCTAGTTCTTCTCAGAACTCGTTGACCGGCGGCGGCGCTGCTAGTTCTTCTTAAAACTCTTTGAAAGGCAGTGTGGCTGCTAGTTCTTCTAAGAACTCAACGACCAGCGGTGGTGGAGGCAAGGTCGCGGTAACTAAACGCAAGCGTAGCGTTTTAACTCTAGAAAGAAAGCTGGAGATAATATCAGAAGTTAAGAAAGGGAAGTCAGTGAGGCAGTGTCTGGACAGTTTGGTGTTCCAAAATCTACAGTGAATGATATTTGGACATGAACGATGAAGAAATTGTAGAAGATGTTTTGCAAGAGAGAGAAGAATCTGAGTCCAAAAATGAAGATGAAGCTTCTTCAAATGCAGTTACCCCATTGCAAGCTTGTGCTGCTTTCGATACTGCTTTGGAGTGGTTGGAGTCCAAAGGCAACACACACCCTGCACATCTTATGCTGGTAAAAAGTTGGAGAGACACTGCAGCTCAGCGTAGCTTGAAATCTATGAAGTAAACTAAAATCACTTCATATTTTAAATAAATTGATTCATGTATTTACAGGTGTTTTTGTTAATTTTAAGTAATATACTAATTCAATTATCAAATAATTAATTGTATACACGGTTCATCACCGAATAAATTAAGTATTTCTGAGTTACGGACACCCCTTGGTCCCAGACTGTCCGTATAAGAGAGGTTTTAGTGTACATGCATCATGCATGGATTCACATGTCTTCATTAGACCTGACCTCCTCCTCCTCCTCGCGGAATATTCCATTAAATTTGCTGTTAACCCTACATTTTCCACATTTTCTTCATGTTTCTCCCAATCAAAGCTCCTGGGTGCAGCTGCTTTGTTAGCTGGAGCTGTTTGGAATGTTAATTTCAGCTCAAGGCATGAAGTGTTTTGTTGCCTGAGGCCTTTTTGTATGTTTTTTTATTTATTCTGCTGTGTAATCACATTATGCCAGAATCTTCGATGAAAAACAACTTGGAAACAAGATTTCAGTTTACTAATCCAATATGTGTAGCTAGAGGAGATAAATCTGGTGACAATTTGGTCTTGTTTTCTTGTATTAGATTTTTTATAGTGTAGTGACTGACTACATATTTGTACAAGGCAAATCTTGCTGCTGAAGTGTTTAGAGCTGAGCAGTTAGCATTACTGATGAGCAAGGTATGGTATGGGGAAGTGACTTGAAATAAAGAGCAATAAATATCTCAGTCAACCAGCTACACGACTAAATCATGTTTATTCAAGTCAATTTTTATAGATTAATTCTCCAGGAAGTTCTTGTATGAGTGCTACTCTATTAACTAATAAAATATTTACATTAAATTCTCGGCAGAGCAATGATCAGACATGATTACTACGACTGGAATGCCTTAATACAACTTGTTATTAAGATCAGCTTTCTAGTGTGGATGAAAATGAGCATGAATAAAATCTCCACAACTATTCCTATTCCATGTGATTTTGTCGAGCACAATTTATACATACAGTAGAATGTCAGTTATCCTAACTTCAATTATCCGAACACTTCAGTTAACCGAACACTCAAAATTTAATAGTAACACGTGCAGACATGAAGAATTGCTTGACCACATCCCTTTATTAGTGCTTATAATACGTTTTCTATGGTGTTCAGTTATCAGAACATTTCAGTTATCCGAAAACCTCTCGGTCCCAACGTGTTCGGATAACTGAGATTCTACTGTAATTGACGGGTCAGAGGGAACGAGATTCATTTTAATAAAGCAAGTACTGGTTGTAGTTTGCCCTCAGTTTATGGCAATATAGTTCCTTGTTTTAATAATAATATTTAATGCATGTACTATCTAATAGAAATAAAGTATTGTAGTTGGCTGTGAAATGTGTTTTAATTTTGGCTGTATATTGCAGACAACTACACTGAAGTTTGCTGCTGTGAAATTTGCATTTTTGTTTCAAATCAAAACATTAATTTTATTCATTTTCGCACATGCACACACACACACACACACACACACACACTATCCAGCCTCCATCCAGCAGCAGCAGCAGCAGACCCAAGTTCGGCAGATCAGAAAGTTTAAGAGTGGACAGGTGAGTCCGTTATCACAGCTCAAAGTAGCAACTTGTCCTAGTTGCTGTTGTTTTAATGGATTGGGTATGTATGATGACTGCTAGCACAATTGTAGCACCACCTCTTCAAGCTATAGAAATAGTGACGGTATGCTCGGCTTGCTTTACCTCCCCCCCATAACCAACTATGTAAGTATGTATGTGACCCACCTGGACAAACAAGAGCCAAGATTAGATTAACGACTTAATGGTGCATGTTACTACTCCCATATCTCGTACTCTGACCTCTGTCCCAGAATACTGTCAATGTAGGAAGTATAGAAATCATACAGCTGAGTCCATGTTAGTGTCTTTCATTGCATCATGCCTGTCCTGTGGCCTTGGTAGACTGTCACAGTGACTGTTTTGTTTTCTTTTTATGCTTCTCCACACAAACCATGATATATAATATTATAGTGTTACTGCATATAGTTCCATCAGGAGGTAAAGAATAGTTAGTGAAGCTAAAGAAGGAGGAGATGAGAATGAACAAAGATCAATCAGATTTAAAACAATCACATAAATATACATTTTTGGTTTGGGGTGGGGGAATTCTCTCGCATTGAGGCTGTAGCATACCAGCACCGCTTTAACAATATAATAAAAAAAAAGCTAGGTCATCATAGCTCATGGTAGAGCTCTTTTGAGCAGAGCAACCGATCTTGAGTTCAATCCCTAAGACAATAGTAGCCAGTCTGATATATATACGAGAAGAGTCACTATAAATACATGGCTTGGTATTTGCTTGAAAATCAGGTGTGCCAGCATTATAGTCATTCTGGGTTTCCTTTGTGTTGTAGTGAAAAGAGTGGGGATGTAGCTGACTCTCCCAGTAGCACTCTTTCCCCCCACAACCCTCCAGCTGCTTCCTCTACGCCTGCAGCCACCTATTCTCGTGGATCTCGCACCCACCGCTTGCCCATGTCCCCGCACACGGCAATCAGTGAGTTTGGTCGAAAGCTGTCCGTTTATGAGCATAAGGAAATCATGGAGTACCCGGAGGTGTGGTTCTTGGGTTTGGACTCAAAGAAGGTCGCCGGGGACAACAGTTCCACACTGAATAATGGTGAGAGATATTCATCATTTGGTGAGTCGGTCAAGGACAAGACTGTTATTAAATACACCAAGCCAGTCATTTGTAAACTGTAGTTGATTGGTCCACCTTTGTCCCTGAACTTGTTCCTGTTATGCCGGCTCTGAAGTTTTTGATGACATTATCGTACAAGATAATTTGCTGATGAGGTTTCTTTGAAGTCGACATTGCTGCTGTGTGACACACATCAATTCTGAGCACATGTTTTTATGGCCTCATTCTATTAGCGGATACGATGCATTGATGTGTTCTATCTGACATTCAGAGAGAGCCAAGTACAACTGTTTTTTGCTGAAGTTGTCTACATAGTTTGTACTCATCAATTTTTTTTACGCATGAAGGGCCCACTTAGTTATAATAAAGTGTTAAGTGGGCAGGGTATCACAGGAAAGATCAAACATGGGCGTGGCATGGCAACAGTTGCAGGTTGCTACAAGAATGTAACAAGCAGGGTTTGAAGTATGTACTAACATGCAATGTGTTGTTGTTATTGTTGTTGTGCTAATAGGGTTTGATGATGATAATGGTAGTTATGTGAAGGTACTTCATGACCACATCGCATATCGCTACGAAATCAAAGAAGTTATCGGCAAAGGCTCTTTTGGTCAAGTAGTGAAGGTTAGATGCAGTCTAATTAGTATGTGATACACCCACCTATCCATCCACAACACACTCTAGACTATTTATTTTATCCAAGTCATTTATTATTGTATGGTATTTGTCTTAGTGTTTCGACCACAGGATAGGCCAGCCCGTGGCCATCAAGATCATCAGGAACAAGAAGCGTTTCCATCATCAGGCATTGGTTGAAGTGAAAATTTTGGACACACTCAGAAAAAAGGTGAGTCTGTACATATGTCCACGCCTCTCCCTATTCTACTCTATTGTGTTTGTGTATATTGCAGGATCGAGACAGCCAGTATAACATCATCCACATGATAGATTACTTCTACTTCAGAAACCACCTGTGCATCACTTTTGAATTGATGGGGTAAGAGACGCTTATTAATTAGGTAATATTTTATTGTTTTCAAACATTTAAAGTTATTACATTAGTGTTAACTGATAGTAGGTCGTAGGAAATGTTATCTGTTGAAATCTCAATGCTACATTCATATATTTCTATCCTTTTCTTGTCTTTCTTTGGCAGAATCAATCTGTATGAGTTGATCAAGAAGAACAACTTCCAGGGCTTCAGCGTTGCTCTCATCCGAAGATTTGCATACTCACTGCTGCAGTGTTTGAAAATGCTACACAGAGAGCGGATCATACACTGCGACCTCAAGCCAGTGAGTGCTCGAAAGTTTCATTTCAAGGAGGAGTTGGTTTGAGGTTTACATGCTCGGCCACATTCTAAACCTTCTCCACCTGTTTTAAAATAGGTTCCAAATTAGATACACTCATGGTTTATCTTGCTTCCAAACAAATCCGCAAGTGTTCGATCTATATAGAGCCACCCGTGGGAGCTGGGTCACTCACAAGGTGGTAACCCTCCACCAGAGTCCAGTTACACATACAGATGTGTTGAACTGTAAACTCATTAGTTGAAATCTTATCCCCTGTCTTATAATGGCCACCCATTGTACTTGCTATGACTTGTCTCTTCCTTTTTGCTCTGTTCAATGATGCAGGAATTTTTATTTTCTTGTAGGAGAACATTTTGTTGAAACTGAAGGGGCAAAGCCAAATCAAGGTCATAGACTTTGGTTCCAGTTGCTATGACCACCAAAGAGTGTACACTTACATCCAGTCGCGATTCTACAGATCTCCAGAAGTGATTTTGGGTCAGTTGGTTGTCACAATACAAGATACATTGTGTGTGTGTGTGTGTGTGTGTGTGTGCGTGTGGTGGTAGTGGTGGCTGTGTGTTGTAGTAGTAGTGTCCTTGGGCTCAGGGCCTGAGGTCCCCGAGTTCAAGCCCCACTTAGGCTATTTTTCCATCTAGTTTTTCCATCTGCCTCCCACCAGTCCACCCAGCTGTGATTAGGTACCTGGCATTTGCTGGGGTGCAATTTTTTCATGAAGCAGCAATGGTCCAGGTGGGACTAGGGGTGCCCACACCATTGCTGTGAGAAAAGGCCTGTTCTCCTGCGAGTTCCTAGCCCAGCTCCAGGAGCTTTGCTTGCACGGCTCACTGTGCCTGCTTAGTGTACAGGCATCCTGGCTCTGCCAGGTGCGCATGACCGCCTAGTGGCAGCAAGAGAATTTGTATTTTTGTGTGTGTGTGGTGTGTGTATGTATGTATGTGTGTAGTGCATGTATGTGTGTTCATAAAGATGTGTATTACATCTTGATGTGACACATCTTCTCTCTTGCAGGCTTGCCATACAGTATGGCCATAGACATGTGGAGCTTTGGTGCTATACTGGCAGAGCTGTACACAGGCTACCCTCTGTTTCCAGGGGAAAATGAGGTGGAACAGCTGGCATGCATCATGGAGATCTTTGGTCTTCCATCTCAAAGCCTGCTCGGCGAGGCCCAGAGAAGGAAGCTTTTCTTTGGTGAGTCCATTGTGTTGAAGCTGTCTGAGTGCAGCAGACTGATGTGTGCGGCTTCTGGTTAAAACCCAACACAACTAACTTTCTTCCTCTCGCTTAATATCTGACGGTCCCTGGAGACTTACCAATGAACTGATTACTGAGGCAGGGATTTAAGTCAAGCACATGTGTGAAAGCCGACCTGAGAGCCCTGTGGGGGCATGTTGTGTGCATGCATGCACATCGTCACTCCTTGTAGCATAATCCTTAGTCGGTAAAATCCTCAACTTTGATATTACAAATATTGTTTTAGTAATTTGATAGCTATCATGTGACCTTTTTACTGTATCACATGATCCTTTTGCAGACTCCAAAGGCAACCCACGATGTATCACCAACTCTAAGGGCAGGAAAAGGCGACCAGGCACGAAGGATCTCTCAAGTGCCCTCAAGACCAATGATTTGCAATTCCTGGACTTCTTGTGCAGATGCCTAGATTGGGACCCGGTGCACAGAATAACTCCTGAGGAAGCATTACAACATGAATGGATCCTAGAGGTAAGTGAGATGCAGTACATACGCATTAGGGAAAATGGCTGTGGCAATTTATATACTCATACTTTATTGTGTCATGTAAACAACAGGAAGGAAGGAGGAGGAGGAACTTCTTATTTTAGTTGGCTTGTGTCTATTACATTACAAAGAGCACATAATTCTCCATCAACAAACTTTCTTGCCAGTAACGTTCTCTAGCATAACTGATAAGCAAGCTAACCAAGCTACCATCACACAGTCAGTAAAAAGTTGTATTGTTGTCAAATTCCCCCCCCCCCTCCCAAGTGCCTACACTATAAATATTGCATACACATGCCCATATGCACCTGTTTCACTATTTCTCAAATTTGTACAGCCCTCAAATAGTGTCTTGCTTGCCTATTATAGATCCATGTTTTAGTTTTATTTTCACTTACCCAAAGCTTGATTCAATTACCACTATATTAAAAATAGTATTCATGATTTCTGCTACACTTATTATCTGAACTACACATTGCTTCATTAGGGCCGTCTCAAGACAACCCCGCGCTCTCTCCCCATCTCTCACTCCTTCACATCCAGCAGCTTCCACAGAGAGCCCACTTCCTCCGCCACCAACGCTTCCGCTTCCTCGTCTACTTCCTCTTCCTCCACTTCTTCTTCATCACTTCTCCATTCCTCGCACACACACCTCAATGGTCATGCCACTGAGGTGCCAACTACCACCACAGCATTGACTGGTGGCACAAAGAAATCGGCACTGAGCTACGAATCTTCAAAGAAGCGGTTGCAACCCATAGGTGGAAACGCGAAAGCCAAGCTGTCTGAGAAAACCTTGAACGGAACCTCAAAACGCTCCAGCCTTTTGATCGAGAAAAGTCCCAAACACACAGCTCTGTCGAAACAACTGAGTCATGATGCTAAACTATCTTCTTCTCTAAACGCCGCTGACTTGGCAGCGATGGCCAGTGTGGGAGACGGTGGCACTTCAGGAAGCAAGTTTCTTCCAAGGCTTGTATGAAGTCACGAGTTCTGTTGAGGGTGGCAGAAACTAATCTAACTCTCAATTTGCAAATTTTTTTTTTTTTAATTTTCTCTCCAGCTTTTGTGAAGTGTAATAATAATAGGATCAGTTTTAAAGTCACTTGTTTTTTTTTTATATATGTTATGTATTCAACATATTCTGAAGTTGTACTTTAAATCATGTTTGATGCGTACATCTGTAATCAGCACAATCAAAATGTCTCTTCATCATCTTTTTTTTTAATGTACAACTAGCACTGCATTCTCTATTGTCCTGGTGTTTGTTATTTAATCAAAAGAGTTTTGTCAAGATAATGATGATTAACAGAATGAGATCAGATAATGATTAATGATTGATCCAAACAAAAAAGTCGGCAAAAATGACAAAACTTCAGTTCCTTTCAATAAGTGGCATATGAAATATGAAGAAGGGGAGGGGTATATCAAACTTGCACCTTTGGGAAAAAGGAGATCACTAGGACTAGGGTTGTGGTCTAGCAATCCCTCGGCCAATGAATGGAAGTTGAGCACTGAGTAGCCGGCCACGCCCACGACCTGTCCCTCGTCCAAGACCCTCAGGCACAGAGTCTACACTGACACGGCCTAACCGATACAATTCATGAGTTCACAGCACCACTCCAGGGCTAATTATACGGAAGCAAGCTAAAACTTGCTGTCCAATGAATAGTATTTATACACCGTGGGGTAAAAAATTTGCACTACATTATTAAACAAGTTCAGTTGCAATTTTTAAAATCAAAATTAATGATGTGCTACTGCAATGCAGGTAACTACATCACATTCACTCAGTTAATCAGAGAAAGCTCCTATTATAATCACTCAATTACTCCTCAAAATACTATTTGGGACTCTATAGCTACGTGGTGACTATTGACTATTCAAATCACTGTGTGTGTGTGTGTGTGTGTGTGTGTGTAGGGGGTGTGCGGGAGGCAGGGGATTGGGAAAACAAACTGGACCTTGTGGCACAAAAAACATGACATTGATAGTGGCTTCAGCCATATTGACTAAATCCTCAAATGTGTGGGGCTCCGTAGTGTAACCGTGAAGATTATGGAGTTGAGGATGTTATTGGGACATTTCCACTTCATAAGCTTACATCTCAATTTCTAGTTTTGCGCCATAAGGCTCCTTTCCTAGACTCAGTTACACACATATATATAACAGCCTGGTACTTGAGTACCACCCATTATTTTAAATCCACTCACTTGACACGGACTCTGTGTCTGATGGCCGTCTTGTCCTTTGACTGTGGAAAACAGGAGGTGTTATGCTTGCCTCTTGAGAAATGGTGGGCAAGTGCTTCCGAGTCAGGGAGACGCTGTACATGGGGCACAAGAGCTCTGAAGTAACATAGCAATAGGTGTGGCAAATACCCAGGGAGCAGTGCGAACACTCCAACTCCTCGTGAAAATTACACCTACAAAAAAAAAACAACAACAACAGCAGACCATATTCAAAGGACTTGGATACAAGAGATTTATTAAATCAAGAAAGTAATAATAGTCTTTGGACCACTACTGACTTTGACTTGTACCCTTAATTTTGACTACACCTTACCTGGTACATTCATCGTGATCATAGCTCGAGGTTTTCAGCAAATCTTCTATGACAAAAGGAGATTTGGGTGAGTCAGCATGAGCTGTGAGTTGTCCCAGGAGATTCTCCACCTCATACACACAAGATATCCTGTTATCTACTCCCGCTTTGTCTGCCAGCCACTCTAAGCTCCACTTCACACGATCCACAGCGTGACGCTGCAAAGGGGATAAAAAGAGTACTACTCTCTTAGTAAACTCTACAACCAGCAAAAGGCAATCTAAGCTGTGTCATGACTAGTAGCCAAGTCTGTCAGTACTAATATGACTTCCTGCAAATATATTTCCATCGTCCTTACCTAGCTATTACAATCTGTTAGCTATTTTAATGAGGCATCAATATAACTCAAGCAATGAAAATGGTACATGGAAATGCTGTCTTCATAAGAGATGAAGCTACTAGCCAGAAACACTCACCGGTATATATTTTCAACATGAAACTTGACTTCTTTCAACTCCATTAACTTCCCTGAGCATAAAGCAAACTACACCGCTGGCTGCAAGAAATTATTTGCTCACATGATTATGACGTGACGCTACCCATAAAAGCTATTACCTACACGGAGCTGAAAGCTTCGCATTTTCTCAACAATTAGCCCAAAATTCAAGAAAGTAGCACAATAAAAAGTCTTAAATTTTCGTCCTGAGTAAGTTCATACCTAAATCAACGGTTAATTATCAGTAATCTCCAAAATCAGAGCATGACAGACAAAACAGACAGACAGGACGACTACTATAACCCTCTTGCGCATGCTCACTGAGGGTTAATAAGCTCAGGAGTATACAAATTTGATCCATGTCAATACCTGTACAATATGTAATGGATGTACATGTAGCATATTTGTAATGACCATCGAGTAAAGATTTCGGGCCTTGCAGAGATGGTCAGCTCTCTATTGAAACTAGAGTTTGGTCCTGTTTTTCAAGTCTTAGCATAAATCTTCATCACCGGACATCAATGTAATTTGTTTGGAATAATTATCAATATACTGTGTTAGTGGTGTACTAGAAATAAATCCTTAGTCCTAAGTACTGAAGCACTTAAAATTAGATAGCTAGAAAACCATCACTAAACAAATACAGTTGAATGAACAATAGACAGAAGCCTAAAGACAGAAATGCTCTTAATAACAGTTCATTATACAGCATCCCCCTCAATGCCACAAACCCCACTATGACACAGACACAGGCAGTGTCTTCAGTATGAATCCCTACCCCTCAGACTCCCAAACATGCATGCATCGTTGGTATAGTGAGTGAGTTAGTGGCCTCACTTTTGCAAACAGGGGAGGAATGGAGCCAGAGTCTTCTCGCAGGAATTCTTCCAATGTACCAAGAAGCTTTCGATAGTCCTTCACTGCATCAGGACCTCCATCTGCTGGAATCTGGTGGGTGCTCTCTGCTGTACTTTGTACCTGATACCGGAAGCCTATTGGAATAGGTCCTAAAACAAACACCAGAGCAAGTTAATTACGTACACAGAAGGCAAGCGAGCTAGTTAAGTTACGTATATATAAATAATGTACAATAAAATATAATATTTATAATAAAATATAATAAAAATATAATATTTATAATACTTATTACACGAGTCAAGTGTGATATGGTAAGATATTTCATGAGCAGGCTAATCTATTTTAACTAGCCAGAGGTGAGTGCAAATAAAGCCTGCGAGTGAAATATCTTGCTTCTATCACCTCTGACGAGTTTAATAAGTGGTTTTATCCTATGCTAGATATCTTCATTGCAGTTGTCCATACTAGGGTTGGTTGGTTATTTACCCAGCTCATAATGTTGGCTGAGACTAGGAGTGTTAGTTTATAGGGGCTTCCCCCACATCCTAAGCTGATACTTAGCATATCTATGCTAGATATCTTCACAATAGATATTTTTAAGATTGTGACTCGTGAGATAACTTACGATATTTCACGGTTGTTATCTCATGCGCACGCTCGTTACTCTCAGATACGCCAGTAGTACCATAGTCCACCAGGTAAGCACCTAGTACCATGTAAGTACCTACCCTGGTCCGTCACTCAGTAAACACCCAGGTATTACATTTCATGCATGAACAGGTATTAATCATCAATTATGTGACCAGCAATCAAAGTTTTTTTTTGTTTTTTGTTTTGCTGTAGCATTTCAAACAAAATTGACAGCAGTGAAGATCACTTGTTTGATGAGAACAGTGATGGAGAAACTCCAGAGTCTTGTATGATCCTTACCTTTTTACTTTAATTAAATTATCTTTAGTTGGGCTAGCATGTTGGCTATCATTGCAATATTGAGGACACTACTAGCATACACTAAAACCTGCCATTACAAACCTTAAGGAGTAGTTGTCTCATATAAACAATCAGCTCCAATAGAAAATAAACATATCAAAGCTACCCTATATTATTATAACCAATGAGGAGTAATCACCTCAATGTACCAAACAGTGGACAGTGCTGAATTTATCTGCCTTGGAGTCAGTGATGATGATGATGAGTGTAAAGAGAGCTGAGACAAGAAGAGGAACTGCCTAACCTTAAAACTGATGATGCTGATATAATCTAGACATTTCCAAGACTAAAAGCCTTCCTACAAGTATTAACTGCACTGGAGGACGTGGGCTAATTTTTTTTTCTTCTTCACAGAGTCCTGGATATTTTTAGGTACATTGGCAATAAAACCTATTCGAGCTAACTGTAAAGGTAACTAAGGAAGAACCCAGTCACACTGGATGATCAATACATGTGCTTCAGTGGGTGCTTAACATGATATAAAAACAGGAAAACAAATAAATGAAGTCACGCCAAATTACCCAGCATAATCCACAAGTAACTACACCGAACTTCAAGCTAGGAGGGCACACACCACCACACACTGACCCCACCACACACTGACCCCACCACACACTGACCATAAACATACCAGCAATCCTACCTCAGAGTGTATCAGCACAGTATAAATTTTTAAAACAACCTGCATTCACCAGACCAGACCACGAAGCTGCAGAACTCACCAGGCTTGATGAAGCAGTGGAGTTTAGAGAGTACTCCATCCCGGATAGAATACTTCACCATGGCCAGCTCGCAAGGCAGGTATTTCTGGTCCGGTTTGCTGGGGATATCACATAAAGACTGGATATCAATGAAGACAAATATCTGTAGAGCCACCCTTCGACCTGAACCAAAGAGAGCTCGAATCTTTTCGCACTCCCGCACAACTCTTTCGTGTTCCCTACTCTGGGCGTTCTTGGCTTCCTATCAGAAGTAAAAAATGAATTTAATTCAAATTAAAAGCCCCTCCTTTCAAATGACAGTGAAGAAAACTTTCATTAGAAAACACTGTCTTTCTTAAAAAATATAATCGGGTCAATAAAAGTAAAATTAAAATGGGTGCAAGTTAGTAATAGGTGAAAAATTTAGTTGTGTGATTTGCATAGTCTGTTTTTACATTTTAGCTAATAGCACCCATTGATACAACTTGAATGTCAGTATAGTAATTCTCGTTAACACATGCACAGTTTGTTTACCCCAGTCATGGCCCTGCCCACCTAGTCCCATTCGACTGACCCTTGACTGACCTTTGATTCAATACATGTATTACTTTCAAATTAGAACAAGTAATTTTGAGTCTACATCATTTACTTAGCAACAAGATAAACAAAATTTAGTTAATACTCATTAAAATGTGCCCCTTTGTTGTAACCAAATATAACTAGCTAGTAATACACTGTCTGTCTTCTCACTGAAACTAAGCTGCCAGTGCAATTTCGCTTGCCAGATTCTTCCATTCCCCCACTCAATTGACTCCGAACGACATTGGCTGGAAATATTGCCTCTCCAGATGACCTTCCCTTTTCTTTGAGCTTTTCTTCCTTGGCTCTCTGACTGTAACGCTGTTTCTGAGCATCTGTAAGCTTTGACCAAGATGGACCAGCAAATATGGGCATGTCTCTCATAGGGACGTCCCTCCCCTGTTCTCTAAACGCTTGCTGCATGTCGAGCATGAAGAAGAAGAAACCATTCTTCGGCTGTTTCTTTTTACTCATACTTTTTTTTTAGATTTACTGAATACGAAATTCACATCACCATCAGTCGTAGTACACCAGTCGTACTATATCAACGGTTCCCCCAGTTAGCATGAGAAGAAACAACAACACAACAACTCAACAGTCAAACACACACACACACACACAAAAAAAAAGATACAAACACGCGCATGGAAGATAGTTGGTGTACACGTGTGTACACACCTCAAGAAACGCACGCGCAAAAAAGACAAGTCGAGTTGATCAAATAAATTTTCATTGATACACTGGTGATATACTAATTATTGCATGGACAACAACAATAATAAACAGTGAAGCCTAAAATGCTAAATGACTGGTGCAGTTCATCATGTATCTAGTAACATCATGTTAGATTAAACCCACCAAAATCTCACCATGGGAAGACAGAGAAGAAAAGAATTTAAAAATAGATGGGAAGAAAAAATTTTTTTTTTTTTAAATCTAGCTTAGAGTCAATGAAATAAAAGATATGGTTTTGAAAAGTATGTAATCAGAGTGGAGTGACTTTCATGGCTACGTCATCCCTGCCCATCCTTGCATCTCGTTTGCTTCGTCTCTTCCCACTTAATCTGCGAATTGACGACCGAATGCTAGATGCAATGGAAGCTCGGCTACCACGACTGGCTCGACTTCCTCGGCTGATCAGAGACCCCTCGCGCTGGAAGTTGTCTCCAAATGTTCGTACCACGACCATGGGGCGATTGTCGTAGCCGGTCGAGTACTCCTGCGACCTGGATGAACAGCCGCCACACAAGCAGCAACAGCAGCAACAGCAGAGTAAACCCAGAAAAACCAGTACTGCCACACCCCCTCCTGCGGCTATGGCAATTATGATTGGTAAAGAAAGTCCAGTGCTGCCTGGTGACGTTGATGGAGTAGGAGAGTTGCTTGTAGTGCTAACTGGACTGCTGGTGATGGAAACCATATCTGTCATGGTAACCTATGGAAATGACAAGAACGTAATGAATGCAGCTCTTATGCCACTATTATTTAACATACCACAATTAGCACATCAAGGAAATGGAAAGAGTTGGGGGGGGGGGGAGGAGGGGAGGAAAAGAAGGTAATTTAGAAGAAGCACAGTGTGAACACGGCAGCATCCACATTTTGGTCAAGACTGTGCTTTATAGAGGCAAGAAGCAAGGCCCTTTCAAGTTTTAACATATGAAATTTTAATTGCATATTTACTACATGGGTTTGGGTTTGGCATTTTAGGCAGAGATACAGTATGACACGTTATGGCTAATTAAAAATTGGAAAAATCAACATTCTGCAGATCAGACATAAGGACAGCCTAAAATCTCCTGCATTTGCTCCTCCAAACTATAGCGAAATTGGTCGATTGAAATAGGGATTCACTATCACTCAATATATCTACTTGAAATAGAGCAATACTAGAAGCCTTAGCGTGTTCTTTAAATTGAATGCCTTAAATATTTAGAATATTGAATATTTCAAAATGGCAACATTTCTACACATGAACCATAGAGCCTTATGGGTGACAAAGAGAGCTCATATTACTGGCTTTGTACCATAGAATTGTACGAGGGAGAAAGAGGGAGGGGTAGCCAAGGAGAAAAGAACGGCATCCAATCTAGCAACAATAAAAATATTGTGAATTCCACAGATTTTTTTTTTATAGATTGTTTAACTATCTCAATGGAGTTTTATGGCAAAGTTGAATAAGTGTATTTTCAAAAACTAGGAAATCTATAATTTTATCGTCACCTCTTGAATCAGATATGATGTGTACATTGTGTGCTGTGATTTGTCTTGTTGTGTTCCAAGGATGGAATAGATGTACTCCAGCAATTCCAACACTGTGAGTGATGAACTATTATAGGGTTGTTTTTTTTTGTTTGTTTTTTTGAAACTACTGCTAATAATGCACTTATTTATGACCACGTCTATTTACTAGTAACAGTTCATTGAAATAGTGATGAGAGCATGGCTGTATTTAACTGATACCAGAATTCTAAAATAACCGCTCCAATCACAACCATGCTGGTCTATATCACATCTAGAGGTTGTAATGCTTAGTTACCTACATTAGAAACAGGGATTCTTGGAAGAAAAAACAAAACAACAACAACAACAAAAACAACAACAACAACAAGCAGTAAATGCTATGCAATTATCATTCCAGGCAAAATTTCATTGACACCCCAACAGTGAAACCTTTTAAGTGCTAATGGCCATAGAAGAATAAAAAGATCCAGAGTGAGAAGCAACTCAACCACAGGATTTTTAATCAACAAAATTTCTACTCCTATGAAAACAAACAAGTATTATAAAAGGTCTGGATCCGGCAAGTCAAACAATTATTCTTAACAAATATTCTCGTGATGTGATGGGAAGTGGAATACATTATACTAGCAGAGTGGCAAAGGTGGTGGCCAAGATACAAATGAATATTTAAAGTCGAAAAAAAAAAATTGCCTTGCCATTATGTAAGTCCTTTCATTAGTAAAACATGCCATAGGATCTTACTCCTAGTTTCATATGTCAAGTAATACTCACACACACACACACACACACACACACACACACACACACACACACACACACACACGGTACACCACTGCATATTTGTTCCCTTTATTTATTCCTCCAGTGTTATTATTGTACAAAGGAAAGCAAAGGAACACTGCACATGTGCATTCAGCTACCATCATACTTTACAATCAGGTGCCCAGGAGATTGAGCTGTTCTCAATTCTCCAAACAGAATCCCTACGTTACTTTCACTTGAAATAGACATAGTCTTTCTTAAAATTTCCAGTGAAAAAAATCTTAGGACAAATATTCAATAATTCATCATACGACTCATCACATAATTCTGTACATAAATATCCCCACAGATGACTCCAGCAGTGTATTAATTAATATTATACCCACACTGTCTTATACAGGGACTATTTGCCATAAGCAGAAAGCCATTGAAGACTTCTGACTGTCAAAACAAGATTTATCGTCAACATGAATACATACAAAGATATTCACGCTCTGCTGTGGCAGACATACTCTCCTGACACCTAGAACTGGATTAACTATCACCCCTTGCAATAATATAAAAAGGACAGTAAAATGCAGGAACCTGGTCTCACACATGGGACAGACAGTGTGGGTAAAAAACCCACACCTATTCTCTTTGAGTACCACTCCCTTATTTAGACAGCTGGTCCAGCAGTCTAATAATATTCTCTGGAGAGAATTCCTGGGCACGCTCAGCGCTCAGTGACACTGTAATCAGTGGGAGGGAAATAGATGTGTGAAGCATACCATGTAGACCAGAAATAGCTGGAGCACGACCTCCAGACTTGCACTCTGAGCAAACTTGATAAAAAAGAAGAAACTCTGTAACCTGAACCTTCCCAGCTGCAACCTAGCGTGTAGGGAGAGAGAGGGAGGTCACTTGATAAGTTTGTTTATGAAAGGTGGTTACACTGGACCAAATATATAATTTCTGCTAGTCTAAAGTATCACATTCCATCACCTTGGTCATATTCCTGCACTTGTAAGTCACAGGTATATAAAGGTGCATGTGTGTGTGTGTGTGTATGTGTGTGTGTGTGTGTGTGTGTGTGTGTGTAGGTCAGATTACTTATGTGGGAAAAGTGTGTGTATGTTAGTGTGTGTTTGTAAGAGAGTGTGTGCCAGGTGTGAGGAGAGAGAGTGAGCCATTGTGTGTCACAATACACAGTGACCTGCATTTCTGAGTACACATATAATATCCTCACTCACTCCTTCCCTCCCCATTGAAGCAGAACTGAGTTCAGGACTATAAGTGCTCTTTATAAAATGCTAGCTACAGTTTAGGTAATATCTGCATATTGAGGAGGAACCCTACTATAATGGAGTGGCTCTTTGAGATGTGTAGCTATACACATCAGAGAGGTCATAAAACACAAGACTCGGAATACCTTGTGCGCCTGATAGATTGCTAACACTAACACACTTCAGCACACATTGAACCGTATCTTTCTCATACCTTATACACATGTAACAGATACAAAATAACTACTACAATTTTTTTCTAAATTGAAAACTATCAACAGAAGGTGATGTCTGGCACAATGGAGCTCAAACCATTCTGGCTGGTTTCTGAATCGGGTCAAGAATGGGTAACTCAAATCAAAATGCCCAACACACAGAGCAAAAATGGTTTCCAGTCATCAAGATACATTAAATATTTAAAATTTAAGAGCGTGCAAGTTAAAGATTTGCCCGAGGAGGTGGAAAGATTTGAGTGGGAGGTGTCAAGCAAATTTCTTCATGAGAAAAACACAATTATATCATGTTCATCAGGAATAACTCACCCTGCTCCTATTTCTCTAAACTTAACATAAAAGTTTACATTGATGAGAAGAATAAAGCATGAAAAAAATCTAGTTTGGAATAAAAAACATGGCTACTAAACATAAAACTTACATGGAGGAGAGGAATAAAGCCTCTAGGCTGTAAAAACCCCACCCCTCAGGACCACTAAAGAAACACTCACCTAAGCATGACCAACCCACACACACACACACTCGAGCCTCAGGAATGCTACGGGCTACATTCCTGCATGAGATGTTTGGTGTTGAGCTGACTGTACAGTGGTGGTGGGGGAATTGCATGACTTCAGCGCTCTCTCTCTCTCTCTCTCTCGTTTATGGCTCACAATTGCATGCACCAATATGGAACAGAATCCACCTATGTACTCGATCCCTGTGCACTCTGAGAGGCAGGATATGGTACTCCTGAGGATATGGTCAGAATCTACTTGCAAAATAGAAGCCCTAGTTTGTTGTAAAACCACTTACACGTTGGGACACTCACAATTCCACGGTGAGTATTAGACAATAACAAGGAACTAGCCCAGAGTCTCAGTGTTGGAATTCTTGCAAGAGTTGTTTTTAAAGAAAGTGCTAATTTCTTATTGTGTACTACTGGCCGTATATCAATTGGCTACATTCAGTTGTTATGCAGCGTGCTGTCATACGATAACCGTAGTAGTAGTAGTACTACTACTACTATTATCACTAATAATAATAATAGTAATAACAATAGCAAGTCATACTTACAGATGGAGTGATGCTTGATGGTGTGGGTGGTGCACTGGGTTCCATTGTTGTGGACGAAGTTGTGGGCTCGGGTGTGACCGAAGGAGTTTCGGACATAATAGGAGGCATGGAGGGTTGAAACGTCGAAGTACTCATGACAACTTCAGAAGTAAATGTTGACATTCCTGTAACTGTGGCTGTAGGGAAGTCTCCCATCAAGGAACTTTGCACCACCGGAGGTGATTCAGATGGTTGAGATGACCCAGCCATAGAGCTCATAGTAATATCTGGCACTTCTGTCGTACTTTGCATTAGAAATATCATGGATGATGACGGCAGAAATATCATGGATGATGACGGCAGAATATCCATTATAGACATTTCATCTTCTTCTACCACTGAAGTCTGTCCAGATATTCTCGGTGGCATTATTGAGGACAATACAAGAAATAATAGTAAGCTACTGCAGCAGGGCAGTCTACAGCGCAAACATTGGACCATGTTGCCATGATGTCTTCTTGCCATTTGTGATAGATGATGAGATGGAGAATTATACTGAAATAATAAAAAGACAGTGTTCACTTACACCCTAGCTTGGGTGTGGCAATGACAAAAAAAAAAAAAATACTAACTAGACCACACACACACTCATCCACACACATATACAAACACCTGCAGATACTGGTCTGTGTGTTTTGTTTATACAAAGAGCTGGCAACTACTACAAAAAGCTAGCTACAAGCTCTACCTACCGGCAGCACTTACAAAACAAATTAAAGTACCACTTCAAACAATTAATTTTCACCGCCCCGAATAAGAGACACATATGTAGCTAGCTAACCAGGCTAGCATTAACTTCGTTTTGCAATTCAATAATCAACGCTAGAAAATAGATTCACTTACAAATTGTCCTCGGTCGTTCAGTGGAAAAATACAACTGCAGGAATACTGTTACTTCGACCTCTCCAATCTTTCATTCATGCCGCCACGTACAAAAATAGTCTCCAGAGATGAATCTCTTCTAACCAACCGCTCAGAGAGTTTACAATAGGCGAAACCAAACAGGACCACTCTACCCCACCGCGATGCGCAATTCACCCCCGCCCTCTAAGTGCTAAGCCCGCGCGGTGTAGGTACAGGACGGTAAGTTAGCACAACCCGCAAACGTCATCTAACCACACCCTCGATTACGGAGCGTGGGGGTGTGTAACTGTTGCGCACCTTCTATATACACGCTTTACTATAGTAAGGTGCTTCTTGAAGTACTTTCACCACAATTACCGACACTTGCAGTAGTTCAGTGCAACTATACACTCAATCACACAATTTACACCCAAAAACCATGCCAAGGACTATTTGTGTATATATATTATATACTTTATAAAAAAATGACCACAAAATTATGAACGGGAACTGTCTCATGATCGCAAATGTCATTTAGGGGTCTTTGAAGCAGCATCATCTTCTCTGGCATATTGCTTCAATACTTCTTCCCTCTTCTGCTTTTGACGTTCTTCTTTCCTCAGACGACTCTGCTTGACCCTGTTTCTACGAGCCTCTGCTTGATCACTAAGGAAGTGGGAAAAAAAAGAAAGAAAAAGAAAAAGAAATTTAAATACTTGCAATACCCAGCTACACATCCATGTTGGGCAGCATGACTGCCAACTGAATGGCATCTTGTTGTATTAATGTGGTTGCTATTGATTAGCTCAAGGTCAGTCGTCCCGTCCCATCCCATGTGTGTGTTTGGTCTGTCAGCAGCGAATCTCAGGGAGCAAGAGAAAGGGAGGGGAAAAAGCACTAGGGCACTGCCTTCTTCACCCCCTTTCTCTAATTACAAACGGGAATTACACTTCAGGCTGAACCTTATAGGTAGAGGTTAGAGGTTGATCCCAAGTAATTTAGGGGTGGGGCAACTAATAGCGTAAAGTACAGCTTGAACACTTTAACTTGCTTTTTCTGGAGGAAAACAACAATAGAAGCAACAACAAAATAATCAGGTATATTAAACACACTTATTTGTCACATGCTATAGCTGTATTACGGTAACACCTAGGTGCCTGCATTTTCTAAATTCACTGTTGACAGACAAACACGGAACGGCAAATAAGAGCGTATATTTCAGTTACTCAAACCAGCATCATGACTTAGGGTCCTTTTTAACCAAGATCAATTTATCCAGACACTTCCACACTGTATCTCATAAGAGAATTCATTTTCCTTTCACTCACTAACCAAAATAATATAAACAAAGTTCAGATACTAAGACACTTGGCATAACTTGACTTTTCAGCTGACATGCTAACACACTGAGCTAACGATATCTATCAGCAGCAGAGTGTCTATCATCCAAACACTACAGCTCCCTGCATAATCTACCCTACTCCATATAAATATTACCAAAAAAATATAAATCCTAAGTGTAAATAAATGAAACTTACGCTAGTTGCTTAGTGCGCTGGTTCTCTGCCTTCTTCTTGTGTATGTACTCCATCAGGACGCGCTTATTCTTGAACACATTTCCTTTTACTTGCAGGTACAGCCTGTGGTATCTAATCAACAAAGTTATATAAATGCAAATCTCATAGAAACAAAAAACAACAAAAAAAAACACAACTTACAAATGACAGTCGATCTTTTTTGACTCCCTGTATTTACGAAGGAGCCTGCGCAATGTTCTCATTCGTCTCATCCAAACCACTTTCTCAGGCATACGAGCATTAGCAGTACCTTTCCTCTTACCATAGCCTGTCAACAAACACATGTTCCACTCAATAATCAATGGACCCTAGATCTACAAATTCCATTGTACTTCTGCACAAATGGCGAGTGAGCTAGCTCAAGCTACATTTCTTAAGCTAATCAAATAAGCAGATAGATAAAATAATTTGACGTTCACATAGAGTATCGAGTAGCACTCTACAAGTCAAAGTGTATTCACCTTTTAATGGCATGCTGAAGAGAAGTGCATCCCTGAGCAGCTCTCTAGGGTCGGTGCACTCAACAATGCAGTGATAACAAGCAAGTTAGCTCAGCTAATGGAATTCCACTAAAAATAACAGGAAGTACTGATTGGGAACATGACACTTTACCAGTTTCAAGCAAGTTGCTCCTAATTAAACTAATGCCGTTGTTGCATTGATCAGGAAAATGGTGTAGAGAAGTTAAAAACAAAAACAAAACAAAAAAATCATAACAGAATACTGCTTGCTAACCACTGAAATAAGCCACTTAATTTATTGTATAGCAATTACAAACCTTGCTTACTTCTGAATAGCAACTAAAAACATCTGATTACCTGAATGACGCCCTTTCCTTCGAGCTTCCATGGCTCGCTTCACTCTCGACTTGGAATGGATGACTGCTGGCTTTCGTATTATCAAACCATCCTTAATCAATTTCCTCACATTCTGTCTTGAGTTAGCATTTCCTATTTCAGCAGTTTCATTGGGATCCAGCCATATTTTTCGTTTACCACACTTTAAGACAGAAGATGCCAATCGTTTCTGGAGCCTGAGGGTACTAATAATCACACCCAACTAAAATACACTGTAATAGCAGTCTCCTAATAAACCGTACCAAATTTAATGCTACTTAAATAGGAAAGTATCAAATTTGGCTCACAAATTAATCAACCAAAACTATGAGCGTTCCTCAGAAAGATTCATTAACTAACGGAACTACGTGACGGCTTGCAACATACCTCATGATGATACCTGGTCCCCACGAGGTAAGGGAGAGAGAGAGAAACTAAGCCGGACACGCGCTGAATAAATAGAATATTTTTCGATTCCGTACCTAATATCAGCCCCCCCCCCCACACACACACACACGTACACACACACACACACCTTTTCCGGAATTACTTCGAGCTTATGCCCGGGGGTCTGACTAAAACACGGACTGGACCGGACGTACCCACGGACCGGACTAAATTCGCGAAAAACTCGCGCACGGCGAGCGCGCATGCCTAGACTCCATATAAAATTTGTCTATCTATAGTACTTCCTTGTTTCTCTTTCAGTGTCAATAAGTTGAAGAGAAAGATTTATTACTCAGCAAAACATAGCCCAAACAGCATTCATTTATTATTGTCAGCATCAACATAACATTTTTGTAAACATTGCCGTTATTTACTAGCATTCCATTGTTGTTTTGCATACTATCATATAATTATAATTGTTCTTGTTGTTACCATTGCCATAATAATATTATTAGCAATAACAACATAATTAAAAATAATAATAAAAATAATAACAACAATAAAATAATAACGATAATAATAATAAAATTGTGGGGCACCTTTGAGTTTGAGGATGTAGGCTTTATAGCTACTCGGACTGCCCTCAGAAATGCATAACTGCCACCAGAGTCAATCTATATTATAGCTGATACTGCACCGTCAGCAGTAACTAAATCAAATACTCCTCCAATGCTCAGATGTATATAAAGGAGGAATTAATTAATAGCATGCAGCATAAGATGTGTGAAGGTAACTACAACCAAAGACTTATTGGAGATATGATGGGATAGTTAAATATTATATGGCCGTCCATCCACAAGTGTAACAAAAAAAGAAACGAGGCACTGACTGTGCTCATTAGGTGAGGACACACTAGCTAAGAGAACAGTTAGGTAAGTTACAGGTGTGATTATGCAATGTGTGATATGATATATCTCTTTATTCTTCATCCTCTTGTGGGCAGCCCCACAATTATAGTAACAATAATTATTATTATCATGTACTGAACTCAGGTACTCCCATAGAGATTAATACAAATCAAACTACCCCAATATTTTACCATTACATCCCCTTTGGCATTCTAAAAGTGTTATTGCATCCCCTTAATTCCAATTTTCTGTTTTCATAATAAATTTTCATAGTAAATAAAAATGCATCATTTCGACATTATCTATGTGTTAATCTATCAGTGAATTATCACTATTATTATTGCGTGCCTTTAGATGCTATGGACATTGTGAAACTTGGTATCTGTGTTGCTGTAGGGAAGCCAATATTGATTGTACAACCAGTGAGTGTTGGTCCAGCAAGCAGGGACTGAGTCGTCAAGTCTTGATTTGCAGTACCACTTGATGAAATACTAGAAATTGAAGGCTCAGGCTACCTGTATGAGCTCAAGACATACAGAGCTGGAGAAAGATCCATTTTAGTGGTCAGGCCAAGAAAAGATGTGGTCATGGGTGTGGCCAGTACACAGAGATATGTAATGAAATATGCCACTTTTAACTGGACATGTGTTTTAATCAAATGACACTGCAAGTAACAATAACACATAATCTTTCTTATAATGATCATTGTTAGTAATGAAAGTGTTTATAAACATGACTCCAAAGTCTGTTTTTTCTCTCCATGAATATGTAATGTCATCCCCAAAAAGTGGTCAGGCCATACCCTAACCAGCCTGACAATGTACTCTGACCCCTTTGTTGTTCTAGTGAGGCCTTTTTGTAATTTATGAGACTGGGCAGATTTTTATGTCCAGTTAGTTGAATAATTTGAGTTTCTGGTATATTATGTTTTGTGAGACAAGTCACATCGTTTCATTTTTCTTGCTGAATGGTTTGTTTTCTTCCCAGACAATCCTGCAGTTGCAGCCATCCTCTTCATTATTGTGTTAATCCTGTCATTACCCATCATTTGCTTATTGTACCAGATGTTGTCAATTAAGTGATTATAGTTTACAGCCGAATAAAAAGCTGAAATAATTGACAGTTGAAATAATTGACACAAACATCCCTTATAGTGGTTCACTCACCAATTATCTTTTGCAGTGATCAAAATAATAAATTAGTCTACGCTGTTGACTGTTTTTATTTTATTTTTGTTTTTGTTCTATTTGTATTTTAGCCTATACAGTTGTAGCATAGCTCCATACCCTACCCACAATTCTAATATAAATCATTTCCAAGTGCCTTAGATGATTTATCTGCAAGGCATAACAGAATGAGGATGTGGCATAATTACTATGTTAATGATTCAGTCATTCTCGGCTGAAATAATTATAATAATAGCAAATTTTCTCGTTCTTACAACCAATAATAAAAACTTAACCCTATATTTCGACTTCTTGCTGAATATAGTAGGATATAGTAGACAGTAAGCGTACCCTCCAGAAATCTTGCTGTTTACATTGTGTTAGTATATCACCACAGAGAGTTTGACCACAGTTGACCCCTGAAGAAGTAGAAGATCAGAAACCTTGTCAAGCAAATGGCACCAGACGCCTCTGGAACCACTTCCACATCACCAGCCAACAGCTCAGCCAAGAGCAAGCCAAATATATTGCCGCCAGTTATCAAGTGCCCTCTGTGCACAGACAAGCACAACTTAGTTCGGTGTCAACCCTTCGCCCACTGTGACGTAGACAAAAGAAACAAGTTTGTTTGGGAGAAGCGATAGTGTACCAAGGCCGTAGGAGCTGGCACGGCCAGCACGGCCATGGCCGTGCCGTTTTTTCTCTCTAGAAACCACACCCCCTCTTTAAATGAGTACTGGGCATGCCCAGATTGATAAGTTTTAAGCATGCCCGCCTTACCAGATTTTCTTTTTGAGCCATATGAGCCGAAGAACCACAGCTTCCCCAAGCGCAAGTTTGGACAGAAAAACATAGTGAACCGCTCTTTTCAAAGTTCGTGGTTCGCCAAGTGGAAATGGATCCACTATGATGCCTCTGGAGACTTAGCTTATTGTCACATTTGCATCAATGGCTTGAAATCAGGAAAAGTAAAAGTTCTATTGGGCATGCAGGAGAATCTACTTTTAAATCTGGTGGGTTCTGGAACTGGAAAGATGCCACTAGGTGCTTTAACAAGCATGAAGCTAGTCTTCTCCATAAAGCAGCAGTGGATGCTGTTATTACTGTACCCCAAACCTGTTTAGATGTTGGTGTTATGCTCTCAAAAACACATGCATCAGAAAAGTTCAAGAATAGAGAGTATGTTTTTCAGGTTTTCCATAGCATAGAACTGATAATTTAGACTTAAAAATCTGTTCAAATGAATTTATAACTGGAAATGACCATAGAATGAATAACATACAACAATTTTAAATTTATTTCATGTACTAATTATTTTTTCTTTTGTATCCTTGGATTATCACTATGTCAAAATTATTCATTAAGTGAAAAATGAGATTTCAGTGCTGTCATTGCATGCCTGCTACTTCTGTGCTTCAAACATCGATCTAAAAATACATACTAATAATGAGTGGGTGTGGTTTCTTTGGCCGTACCATTTCAAATTTGCTTCCTACGGCCCTGTGTACTAACTGTCTAGGCGAAGGACATGGCTACACGCACTGTCCCTCCAAGTACACCTGCCGAACATGCTACAATAAACACCACACAATGCTGCATCGAGAAAAGTCCACCAGAGAAGCCACGAATGCAGTTCTTTGTGTCAAAGTTCAACCACATGATGTGGATTCAGACAAAGCTGACAGTGACGTGACATTCGTGGAGACAGCTATGGTGGTAGCCATGTCAGGCAGCGTCACACCAGAGCCAGAGTATTGAGATCAGATGTTAAATCACTCTGACAAATGTGTTGCCTTGTCACCTTTGAGAAATAATGTCACTGTTCCTAGAATTTGAACTGAAATAAGTGCACAATGCAAGTACATGGAGCTTTAATTTACATGCATTTGTTCCTTACATCTTGCTGCATCATATAGCAGTTGTTGCAAGAGCTAACAGCAAACACTAAGACTATACTACTGCTATCATGGGGGGTATGACTAATTTATGGTCAAGTTTATTGTACAATCCTTATCAAGCTACACAACACAAATACATTTTTTTGTCTCTGTAAAGCACTTTACATTAAAAAAATTACAGAAAATACATTGCAGTTTCTAATTTTTTTGTGAAGTTTTTAAATGACTGTCAAAAAAATTTAGACACACTCAAGCTGTTTTAACTGACTCATGTCTTAACAGATGCAATGGTTCAACGTGATCTAAATTTATTGAATATCCTGCTGTGCTAACAGTACTATGTGTAAGTTATAACCAATATTGAGTTTGTATGTGATTACAAAGCCCAAGACACGAGGGTGAAGCCCAAGTTGCGAGGGTTTGTGAATTGCAGTACAAATCAATTCTTATTGGTTTATAACTATTTTATAGCCCAAGGACATAGACACCAAGGCAGGTTTCTGTTCTTATGTTTTGTTTTTCTGATGGAAGTGAGCCGGAAAAGCAGGACTTCAGATGATTATACTAATATGACAGTGATATAGCAGAGTAATAAACTCTAGCTCCTATCAATGCTGTGTGTGTATACCAAATTACTTCTTGATTGAAGGTGATCCCTCAGGATAGTATCTAGCAGTACTTGACAGTATACTGTAAATCCTGTGTAGTTGAATTTAGCTGTGTCAATGGCCAACAGTACTCTTCTTTTTTTTATCCCGCAGTTTTCCTCACATTGTTTTTGTGTTTTCCTTATGGGTCCTCACGACTTATTCTTAGCCTGTTTCCAGTTTGTTTGTGTACTAAGTTGCTGTAATTTGTTTTTTTCTAGGAAATTGACCAGAACTGGCCACCACCTCATTGTGAAATCAGTACCCGGCTTATGGCCTTTCATACACAATATCTAGGACTTGTTTCCAAATACAGCATGGAAAACCCTTTCTTTAGCTAAAATATACTAAGACATAGTTCAAAATAAAGGAGGAAAAACTGTTGCGTACTTTTTAATTAGCTAGAATTCACTAACACATGTGTCTACGCTTCAAAATAAAATAGGGAAAACTGTTGCATACACTTTAATTAGCTAGAATTCACTAACACAAGTTTACGCTTCAAAATAAAGTAGGAAAAACTGTTGCGTACTCTTTAATTAGCTAGAATTCACTAACACATGTGTCTACGCTTCAAAATACGGGAGGGGAAACTGTTTTATTAGCTAGAATTCACTAACACATATGTCTATGCTTCAAATAAAGGAGGGATGCATATTTTTTAATTAGCTGGAATTCATAATAATAATAATGATAATAATAGTTATAATAATAATAATAACAATAACAAAGATAATAATGAAGATAATAATAATATAAAAATAATAATGATAATAATAATAATTATAATAATAACATTAATAATAATAATAATGATAATAATAATAATAATAACAAATAATAATAATAACCACAATAACAATAACAATATAGTTATGGTAGTAATTATAGTTTTATTATATTAATAGTGTAATTGTTGTGTTATCATTGTTATTATTATGGCAATGGCAACAAGAATGATTATAATTTAATGTAATAAAGTAATGGAATACTATTACATGCATACAACAATGCTATGTTGACATTAATTCTTTAAGATAATACTGTTGAGGTTGTGTACTGTCAACTATTTTAAATACGGTTATATAATTTCACCAAAGCTTATTAAAGTGTAGTTATGGAAGCATCACTGACAACAAAATAATTCCCATTTATTAGTGCTGTCTGAGCTATTTTTTTCTTACCTTTGCCAAGTAACAGATATTTCTCTTCCACTCATTGCCACCAAATAAGAAGCAGGGTTATCAATAAGTTGGACGTGGAGCTAGTACAGTTTACACGAAGTCCGGGCATGTGTGCTCGCTGTGCGCGAGTTTTTCGCGAATTTAGTCTGGTCCGTGTTTTATAGTCAGATTCTACCCTAACTAGCCATTGTGTGAGGTGTGTGTGTGTTTGTGTGTTGCTGAGCCTCCTGTAGTATGATGCTTGAGTGTGTTTGTATGTGTGTGTTCATGTAAGTGCAAGAAGCGCGTGTATTTAAATGTATGCGTAATTTAATAGCGCGCGTGGTATGATGATGTGTCATCCTCCTAAGTCGATCTGGTGTAGCCAGACCCTTTACCGAAACTGTTAGGGGAATAGACCTCCTCACCCACAAATAGAAATTCCTGTAGTGTCAGCCACCCATTCAACGCTAGGTTTAGCAATCATGGCTAATTTGCGGTAGAAAGTTAGGTATAAAGGAGGTGGGGCACCACATTCCTCAACAGAACAAATTTGGTATGGCCATGTCCCCAGACCCTCCTCAAACTATCCTCCTGCAGCATTGTTTACATAGTCTCGCGGCGCCCGACCCTTTACCTCTTTTATTGAAGGGAGGTAATAAAAGAGGTAAAGGGTCGGGCGCCGCGAGACTATTGTTTACATGGAGAGAGATGCTGCGCGCTGCAGCATGAGATATGATGTGACGATTGATGCGCGCGCGTTACTATTAATTTTTTTTTGTAATATCGTGTGTGCGCATGTGCGTACCTTTTTTTTTTCTTTTTTTTCTTTCTTTTTTTTTAACATCTAGCAAAACTGGGTGTGACACGGGCGCCAAATAAAGCTGCTTTCTTGGGGTTGTTGTTGGTCGAAGAAGTACCGCACCCACTCGGCTCATTATTCTCCTCTGGTTGTCTTCTTGAGTTAGGCTTTTAACGATGTCTAAAATGTCTGAAAACATCTTCAAGGCACGCGCTTGCGAAGAAATGGAAAGATATGAAAGGATGGCAAAGGTAACTTTTGATTTCCTTATACGCCATTTTATTTGAAGATCCAAGTGTGTGCACAGTGGATGATATTTAAGGTTTTTAATTTTTTTATTGAAATCTAAAATGACCTTTGAGTGGGTGTGCTTTATTTTGAAATTCATTTTGCTTAACGGTTTAATGTTATCTGAACTGTAGCAACCACAGGAGTGTCAGGTCACACTTATATGCCTTAAAGCTGGCATTAGTTGGTCCCTATTAGTAATTGCAATGTGTTTGCCCTTTCTCTCTCTCTCTCTCTTCCCCCTCCCTCATTCTCCCTCCCTCCCTCCTTCTCTCCTTAGTCTGTCATAGCCAGATCCTTTACATATCGCTCTGCGGGAAAAGGGTCTGGGAACTTGTTCTGCTGACTCAGGATGTAATCCACTACTACTGTACAAGTAAAGTGCAGTTTTTATTTGCTTACTTGGGGAACCTGAACAGGTCTCTCTATTGCATTTGACTAGACCATTTCCCCCAAGCAGTAGATAAGGGTCTGGCTACACTGACTACCCCCCTCCCTTTCCCTTTATCATCAGCTATCTCAGGAAATGGGTGTAGTAAATTTTTATATCTATGATGAAATTAACCTCGGCTAGTATTAAAAGCTGTAGCTTTTCTCGGTGTAGCAAAATTTGAACTTGAACAATTTTATGAATTTAGGGGAAAAAAAGATATTGTTTGATTATTATATTCATTGGATATTATTTTTTCCTGGTTTACAGTTCATGAAGAAAGCAGCGGAGAACGGTGAAGTTTTTGACCATAATGAGCGAAATTTGTTTTCTGTGGCATACAAGAATGTAGTAGGGACTCGTCGCAGTGCTTGGAGGGTGGCAAGTGTTAAGGAGGTAAGGTTGTCTACATATATATTACGTATATGCATGCATGTTCTTTAATTTTAATATTAATATCGTGTTTATGCAAGTGTTGTCCACTATAGAAATTTCCCATGGGATGTCCCATCAATATATTAATTTGAAACTTTCACTGCAGGAAACCCCTCCTTGTGGTTGAATGCAATTGTTAAGCGAACTATAAGTGACCAGCACAGTTGAACTTGAATGTGTAGTACTTTTCTATTAAGCACAAGTGAGTGCTTTTATACTTTGAAAGCTTTAAAGAATGGCATGGGTGAACTAAATCAAGCTAATGAGGTAGCGTCCAGAAAAGATTAGCATTACAAAGTATATTTTCATTGGTTTTGGAGGAAGAGGCATAAAAGTGTACATTGTGTACCACCTTTCAACTGTTGTTAAATTGTCTACAGTAGAACAAAAAAAAAAGCCTAAGTTCGCAACCATGGATAGAAGGACAGAGAGACTGAAAAGCATGAGAGCTAGACAAAAGTGAAGAAGGGGGATCCATGACTAAAGAAGAAAACTGAAGAGAGAAAAGGAGGGGGATAAAAAGAAAAAAAGCTGAGAGGGCTCAGGAAGAAAGGGAGCAGGAAATTGAGACTAATGTAGCCAAACCAAGTGGTAGAGGATAATAAGAATGGTACCTTATGCTACTGCATTCTAATTTGCAAAAGTTAGTACATCAGCTGCCACTGTGTGGCGGGGTACTTTCTAAATGCTTTGGGCGAGCGAAGCGAGACTCTCACTAACGAGTCTCAATTGAGATTTTGGTAATATGGCCAAGTTTAAAGAGGTCAATGCATGTCCACCACCGGAGGCTACTTAAAAACGTAAACATTATCGCAGGTGCAAGAAATTTAGGAGACATGACTTCGAAATAATGCCAGAAAAATAAAGACAGAGAGCTACGGGGAGACAGAAGAGGACAGTTAGGTCTTATGGACTTAGCGGAGTTCATTTTCTATTAGTGGCAGTAGTTGCCTTGGTTTATGCACTTTTGTTGTAGCTAAAGGCCTTGCGTAATAATTTGTTCTATTTGAAAATCCAATTTTTCAATAGTCAAGTCACTAAGAGAATACAATACGATGCTTTATCTACTAGAGCTCTGGTACAATAGAGCATTTTCAACTGAGCATACTTTGGAAAGGCGGCTTGATAAGCAGAATCTTTTAGTATAGCAATCCTTACCCGTCTTGCGAATTTGATTGCTTACCTCTAGAAAATTAATTGCCCAATAGTCAAGTCGTGAAGAGAATATGGTGCAAGTCTTGTGCTGGTATATCCAGTGATCAGGTGTATATATGTGTGTACAAGTGTTGTGTGTTGCTAAAGAATAGCACAATAAAATTCCATTTGTGCTGTAGCACACCACTAGTATAATGATGTGCTTGTCTGTCTGCTACTGCATTTCTAATTTGCAAATGTTTTACATCAAGTGCCACTGTGTGACCCAATTGCTACCACCACAAGGTCATCTGCATACATAGATTTGCTATTAGATTAAGGGTGGCCGCACATAGCAACGCGCACCCGCCTGTAGATCCGGACATTAATTTATTCCCCGCCAATACCCCGCCATTTGATAATACGCGAGCAGAAACAATCGCGCAGTAGCAGAAGTATACTTTGCGAAGTTGTGGTGTTTTAGTTTAGCTTCTTGTTGTCTTGTATCCGTTTACAGCAACTCTCCATACGTCGTCTGAGCTCACGCGGCAAGGTGCACCAAGCTGCCTCTCCTCCTGTAGCCATTCTCCGGGCTCTGCGTACCTGAACTCAAGCGAATGGATCCACCAGGCTCGATTTCTGCAGAGCGAAGACTTCCCAAGCTGCGCAGATCTAATACCTTCACCTATGGCTATCTCCAATAAACTGCTCTCTCTTCTGACTCTCTTGTTATTGTTATATTGATGTTTGTTTACTCTTGATATAGGCGGGCTCTTTTTAGAACCAATACAAACTAATTGAAAAAAAATTGCTCGCGTACTCGTAGTACGAGACATGGGGGTAAGGCTATTTCTTAAGAATTGCGAGTGGAATTAAAGTTCCAAATTTTGTATCAGTTTTTCTTGGAATCTAATAATGAGAACGACAAAAAAAAATTACACACAGGTAAACCTAAAAAAAATGAACTGCACCACAATGAGAATTTTTCAATATCTTATAATTGCGAATAAATCATAAAGTAATATTGAAATGGAGAAGAACTCGTCTTGCAGTAGAGTATCGGCTCGGCTAGTAGTGCACCAAATTGCGGAGCTCCAACTTACCGCACCGCTCAAAAAAAGTGCTATAAAGTTTTATAACCAGGCCCCGATATTTCCTCCAGATTCGCTCTAAAATTAGTGAGTGGCGCCTTCGGCAGGTACTTTGTCCTTGTGTTGTAGTGGAGAAGCCCCTGTAAGTATACAATAGTAGTAATTGTGCATAGCAACCATCAACAAAAAATTGCGTAGGCGGTGTGCGGCCACCCTTAAAACAAGAAAAAAACGGCTTGATATATCTTATTTGGTATTATTTTACAGGAGCTTGTGGCACACATAGTTTCACCGTACGAACTAAAAGTGGTTCTGTCTCCACTGACTTGTGGAACATATCAGGTTTAGAAGTGAACCTTAACTCATAGCACAATACTTTTTTTTTTTTAAATTCTGTTTACGTTAATGCTAGCTTGCTCACTGCATTATATATTTTTTGTTATGGTTATTATGAATTCTTTTAATTGTTTATTCGTTTATTTTTCAGGAGAAAATGACAGATCCTGAAGATAAGGAGATGATGAAGAGTCTCAAGGAAGAAGTAGAGCAAGAGCTCCTTGAAATTTGTGAGGAAGTTGTGGTAAGTGTTCAGAGCAAGAAAGAGGCTTTGTGTGTCCGTGTCCGTGTGTGTGTGTGCGTGCATGATGAGTTGTGCTATAAAGCTTGGGTTGCTGGTAGAAGAAGCACTATTTTAAAGAGCAAATAGTTTGTATCACCAGGGTTGTGTTTGAGGGGGGAGGAGGGGGGGGGATTTCCCCAGTAATTTTTATATTACTACTTTATTTACATAGTGCTTAGTATAGTGCCGATTTAACCAGAGTAGTAGCTATGAGAAAAAGAGACTTAAGTAAGACGCATAATCATTAAATCAAATTTTAAACAGCCTAAGCTTTCTTAATAAATTTATTTATTTTTTGTTGACAAATAATTGATACATATAGTGGTTAAAAGGCTGTATGAAAAATCAATTGCGTTCTAAATTTTAGTACAGTAATAATGATTTAATTTATCTGGACAGGAGAGTTATTATATGTATATTTATTATATTTTATATGTATGCATATACATAATTGGCGAACGAGCGAGACACTCTACAGTGATGTCAAATTGAGAATCGGGGATATTTGTTTGTATATATACATGGACGTATGTATGTCATTTGTACTTTGACCTCTCATATTTTTGTGTTAGCTTAGTGTTCAAGCCCGTCCCAAACTTCACTAAATAGAATCCTCTGGTTTATCGATTATTACCCGTATCATTCTAGAAATTGAATTGTTTACTGCTTTGAATTCTTTTGTGGGTGCAGTTAAAACTCAAACACTTACCGGAGTTACGCTATTTGTCGTAGTTATAAGCCCTACGCAACAGTATTTACTTGAAAATTCATTGCCCACTAGACTAACTATGAAGGTAAGTCTTGTGTAGGTATGTTCAGTTGTGTGAAAGTATTGTGCGTTACAACTACTACTTAGCTAAAGAATATCACAAAGAAAACGTTTAAATAATATGACTTGTTTTTTTTGTTGTTGCTTCTTCTTTTTTTCTTCTTTTTTTTAACAGTTGTGGGGAGTTGTTACTATGGCATTGAATATCGTTTAACAATAGTGTAGTTTTAAGCTTGCTCGCCATTTGTGCTCAAGCACATCACTAGTATATATATGTGACAGTCTATGGGAAAAGGGGGCACTTTACGCAAAAATTGAAAATGAGATATAGGCTCCATAAGTAAGTCATAAGAAAAATTCTTTCTTTCTCCTATTTTTGTTTTTTGCAAAATTAGTCTTAGTGACCCTTACTCTAAGTCTACGCCAAATTTCAAATGCCGAAACAACTTAAAAGACCCCAAGCGTGCCGTGGAAAGACTAGCTACATTTTATTCTCTCTCGTTTTCGAAGTACAATAAACGGGTAATGGGCGGAGTTTCCAACAAGCAGCTTAAAAAAAAAAAAACGGCATAACTTTGAGAATAGTGCATGCAATCTACAGCTTACCTCTGGTTGAAAGTTTACCACTACATGGAGTAGAGTAGCCAAGGATTCCGACAAGACAGGCTGTGAGACGCTCTGAAAGCTAAAAAGAGCTTTACCCAAACGTCGTTAGTCACCGTTAAAAAGAGGCTGTACGATTTAATTGCGTATGCGGAGTACGCCGTTAAGTATACGGAAACATTAATTATACCAGAAGTGGAAATTCAATTTATGTTTTCTCGATTTCTAGTTCAATTGCTCTGCTGAATACAGCCCAGTTCAACTGCCAGTTTCTCTGCGCGTCAAAGGTTTTACCCTCCAGTATTTTAGCACTACGTTGAGATAAAATTGTAGCTTTTTATTCGCATAAAAATCTCAATTTTTTTGTTTGCGTGAAGTGCCCCCTTTTCCCATAGACTGTCACATATATATAAGATATAATAATACATATATAGTTATTAAAAGTTTGCCTAACTACACACAACTTACATTAAACATTCACCCTCCCAGGTAATCTTTTACTAGATACAGCCCTGGTATCACTGGGGCACACTTTAAGACATTCATCATTAAATTATAAAATATGATTTGTGCTGGATTATTGAGATGGGGTTAAGTGTATATTTCCTTTGAGATGAAACATGTGTGGTATGTACGAGTCACAGGTAGGTAACATTGGTTGCAGGTTTATAAAGTCAGGCTAGTAGGGACTCTTGAGCGCTAAAGAGCTTTAAAAAAGAATGCTCGGGTTGTTAATACTGTTTTTGTTGTTGTTTTTGGGAGGGGGTTAATGTTTTTAACTCACTAGAAAACATTCGTCTAAGTTGGGGGTTCAGAAGTTCAAAATCCATCAACTAGAAGGTGAATAAGCTGTGTATTCTGTTTGAAACCAGTAGCAGCTCTGAGACTGTCGAAATGTGAGCTTCAGATAGTACTGTTAGTAACAGTAAGTCCTAATTTTTGCTCTTATCTGTGCGGACTAATTGGTTTAGTTTTTTTTTTTTTTTTTTTTTTTTTTTTTGGCATTATAGTAACTTACTTTAAAAATTATCTTTTGCTACTTGTCTTTACAGAAAGGAATAAAAAGTAAACTAGTGATGTGCTTGGGCACAATGGCCAGTGAGCCTAAAACTACACTATTGTTAAATGATTGGTTTTAACTTCTAACACTAAAGCTACTAAAATAAAAAATTTGAGTTTTTAAATTACGTATATACAGTAAGGGGTTTCACATAGTAACTACACGCTGCTGCTGTTTGAATTGGGGAAAAAAGTGACGTTATTTAAGCGTTTTCTTTGTTATATTCTTTAGTTATGTAGTAGCTCTAACACACAACACTCTCACACAACTGGACATACCTACATAAGACTTACCTTCGTGGTTAGTCATGGCCAATGAATTTTCAAGTAAATACTGTTGTGTATGGCTTATAACTATGACAAATAGTGCATTACCACCACCACTAGCTCGAATAGAAATGGAACTCCAGTAAGTTTTTAAGTTTTAACTACACCCGCAAAAGAATTCAAAACAGTAAACAATTCAATTTTGGGTCGATACGGGTAATGATCAATAAACAAGAGGATTCTGTTTAATGAAGTTTGGGACAGGTCGACCCCCTAGCAAACACAAAGGTGTGAGGGTCAAAGTACAAAATGACATATGTATGTCCAAACATATATGTGACCGGTTTTGGGGAAATCGGCCTAAACGCGGCAAACAATTTTTTTCAGTATCCCCGGGTAAAGCCTTATGGGCCGATTTTTTTCAAAAAAAATTTTATGGCAGAAATGGATAGACACCAGTTAGCTCTAGCTTATGACGCAGTTGTAAGCTCTGGCGTGCTCTAGAACTCACACTAGGAAGCTAGAAACACTAGCCGGTTGGACTCGTGTACGGAGAGTTGCTAAGAAATTATTGGCGGGCTTTTCACTAACAGCGGGGGGAAAACTGTGGCTAACTAATTCACTTACTATTCTACACAATTCACGTACTCACGCAATTCTCGCCATCATAGTTTCTTAAGGAGCTCTGCATTAAGCCTTTTAGACTTCTTTCAATCCGCCTGTAACCGGTTTATTCCATAGTGTCCCGGAGACATGCAGTAATAGTATTCGGACACAAGGCACGCCCCCTGACCTTAGCAACGCCTTTACCTGGCGTTTTTTCGAAATCAGCAATAATAAGTTTAGCAAAAATACTGAAGTGTTGTAGTGCGTAGGGTGAAGACGGCTTGTGCTACAGCTTCCAAATTCGGAGGATGGCATCCCAAGGCCCCGTGCAGCCTACTGGTAGAATAAATTAGAAAACTTTAGATGCCGTGTTTAGGCCGATTTTCCCAAAACCGGTCACATATAAACAAACAAACCAGCCCAGTTAATGAATTATTCATGAATACACACCGTCTGTCGTTGTCGTCGTTACACACACACACACACACACAAGCATATAGATGAATACAACTGAAAAACTGTATTTTATTTGTTTATTTCATATACTTTTTATTGGCTAGCGAGCGAGACACTTACAGGGGTAACACAATTGAAAATCAGGGATGTTTATTTATTTATTTGTATATATGTAGGGACGTACGTAAGGCATTTTTGTACTTTGACCCTCGCGTTTTTGTGTTAGTTCGGTTGTCGACCCCGTCCCAAACTTCACTAAACAGAATCCTCTGGTTTATCGATCAGTACCCGTATCACCCTAGAAATTGAATTGTTTACCGTTTTGAATTCTTTTGTGGGTGCAGTTACAACTTGAAAACTTTAGGGCCTTCCATTTCTATTCGAGTTAGTGCCGGTGGTAAGTCAATGCGCTCTTTGTCATGGTTATAAGCCGTGCGCAACAGTATTTACTTGAAAATACATTGTCCACTAGACTACTGCAAAGGTAAGTCTGTGTAGGTGCATGTCCAGTTGTGTCAAAGCATTGTGTGTTACAACCACTACTTAGCTAAAGAATATCACAAAGAAAACTTTTAAATAACGTGTATTGTTTTGCTGTTGTTTTTCCCCTTCAATTCAAGCAGTTGCAGAGAGTTGTTACTATGGCACTGAAATCCCTTTACCTTGTATGCGAAATTTAAAAACTGGACCTTATTTTCAGTAGCTTCAGTGTTAAATCATTCATATAAAAATAGTATAGTCCTTAGGCTCGCTCGCCATTTGTGCTCAAGCACATCACTAGTTTACTTTATAATTATTTTGTTATTAATTCTTCTTTCCTTCCTTTTTCTTTTCTATTATCTTTAATCAAACATTCTCTTTGTTTATGCAGTTTTTGGCCTTAAGGCTAATGTGTGTCATCGTGTTTTGAAGCCCTTCCTAGGTCAAAAAGTTTTTTGTTATGAACTATAATTGTACTAGGAAAAGTTAAAAATGAATATATTATGTTAAGAATATGTTAAGAAGAAGGTAGTAAATATGTCTTATTATACACAACTCACCAATGCTGCACACATGGCCTTTTACCAGTATCTGTGTGTGTGCCGTGTTAAAAGCCTGGACATCAGTGCCTTGTGCCTTTGTAGGAGCTGATCAAAACAATACTGGTTAAAAATGATGGTGAAGATGCCTCAACAAAGGTGTTCTATCTAAAGATGAAGGGTGACTACTTTCGCTATTTGGCAGAAATTTCTCCCAGTGATGATGAAATCAAAGGTCAGTCAGTGTCGAGTGATACATATCTAGTTGTGTTATGGTCAGAAAGAGTGTGTTTTTGTTGTTGTTGTTGTTTATTGATTTATTATTTTATTCTGGAACTGCTATGACATACAAGAGGCGAGTGTAGAAGTTGACACATAATGAAATGTTGCATTGAGACCTGTACTTCCCCAAAGTCTTGTATTATTTAACAGTTTAGTTAGTATACCCTAGTTTTTATTACTGCAACTGTTCCATTAAGTGATGGCTGTCTTGCTGCATCCATTCTGCTTGATAGACAAGCTTGTACTCAAACATATGTTCCAATTTAAATATACAATTACCAAACTACCAAGTAGTGCATCCTGGGTAGCTGGGACGTATCTCTTATGTCTAATTGTGTTTCTGTAGAAAAGGCTCGGGCGGCTTACCAAGAGGCTTCAGACGAAAGTAAAAATCTGCCTACCACTCATCCTATAAGACTTGGTCTTGCTCTCAATTTCTCGGTCTTCTATTATGAAATTTCAAATACTCCAGATAAAGCTTGTGAGCTTGCCAAAGTAGTAAGTGATGTCCTTTCTCAACTTCTGTGTTTGCTTGCGATGATGTTGGTATTCAACTTTGTGCTTCTTGCAGGCTTTTGATGATGCCATTGCAGACTTGGACTCACTCAAAGAAGACTCCTATAAAGACAGCACCTTGATCATGCAGCTCCTTAGGGATAACCTCACTGTAAGTAGTGTGTGTGTGTGTGTGTGTGTAAGCCAGTCATCATGAAATAGTCATGCAAGTTATTTTTTGTTCGTGGATGTTGTTGTAGTTATGGACCACCAATGAGTCACAAGGAGAAGCTGAGGAGGAAAACTAACCATTGAACTGAGAAACTGTTGGCTCCTTTGTACTGTAATAACATTTGTTACTTTGGTGTGTGGTAATATAATATTGTAGAACTAGCTTGGTTGACTTTTACTGTATATTTAGTTGTGGGCAAATTAGATTCACAATTCTTCACAACAGGAGGGGGAACTGTTATATCCTTGCATTTCTCTAACTGCTGACATGAAACGCTCACCCATTTAAAGGGCATTATTTTTGTTCAGGCAAATGGAAATGTTTGTGTCACAGTGTGTTAACACTGCCTAGCTCCCAGAGTTACTCCAGGATGATATGAAAAGTGATGCATGGCCTGTAAAACAAAAACAAACAAACAAAAAAGGCAAAACTTGCTAAATGATGTGACAAGACTGCATCTTGTCCAGCAACAGTTGATTGCAATAATTGTACAATTCTAAATCAGCCAAATTGGCAGTACGAATCGCTTCTAATTCTGATGGAGTCAGTACTTTTGAATGTTCATTTTTATTTACTTTGGGAAATACAGTTCTGTCAGCCTGAGAAAAATAGAGTGGCAATATTTTCTTCATCACTGCCACAGTTACCTCCATGCTTTCTAGAATGCCAACTACTGCAAAGTGTTCTTTTGCATTCTTCTTGGCCATACTCAAGGCCTTTGAGCCACCTGATGAGCAGTATGCTGCATGCCCACAAAAATATTTGGTGAGCATATTGTGAGTACAGCCATTGTGACGTTGGGCGATGCACTGCATCAAGCTCTCGTTGCGATGTTCTGGCTTCAGCATTCTCTGGATATAGGGCTTGGAGCTGAAGTGATAATACAAATAGGAAGAAATTAATCTGGATACTGGTTCCCGGATGACAGTCACATACGCATACTGGTACAGCCCTTGCTTAGTGAAATCCATGTAATAGAAATGTCTAGCATACACAACAGGCCCATTGGAGTCCTGTAGATCATTGACAACTGTATTAATTTCTTTCTGATTCCAGTTGTAGGCTCCACTAGGGTTGAATTTGATCTCGTAATTGTGCCCCTTGGACAAGCTCCGCAGCATACTGACAAACGATGTACTTGCACATTTTGGGATGCGTATGAAGAAAAGGAGGTTGGTGTGAAGCACTGGACAGCTTGGCAAAACCCGACTTCTTTTTTTCAGGGAATGTGTAGTGTAAACTGCCATGGAGTCGAATTTTCCGAAAAGTTTATCTCTCCTCGACTATAAAGTGAGTAGAGGATTATCATTATTAGTCAATTCTTTAAAGGCTACGTTACCTTGTAATCTCCTTCTTCTAAAGGAATCATTTTTTCTAGTTCAGTAGATGATAATTTGTTGGAAATTGTCCACCTGTAGACAATGAAGGCTCCTTCCAATATAAGAAATACGCAAGTAACCGACACACATTTAAATGCAAATGAATACCCACGAATTCGCCTCCGACTAGAAAGACTCATCTCCCAAAGCCAAAGGGCCGAACTCACAAACGGAGCAAAAAAAACATTTCGAGCACAGACTAATAGTCTTAATAGTGCACACCTAATAATAAGCATGCGCGCAACTGGAGCAGTATTATCTTTGGGTTTGCTATGATTCCATCAAATTTTATTGTTTAGACTTGCAAGGGTGTAAGGTAGGCAAAACATTTGTCAATATAAGTGGTTAAGGTACAGGTCTTTTTTATGACAAAAAAATGATAGCTAGAATGCTCCGGTTGGTTTGCTTCATTGTGGCTTTTACTACTACGGTAAGCTGTGACGATGGATCAAGGTCAAGCTTATTACTAGAAGAAGGCAGTGATAATACCACAGCTTATACAATAGATATCCAGTCATTATCAGAAACTGATATTGTTTCAGAATTCTACCCTTCCATGTCATCAGTGGACCAACAACTTTCTCCCTCTTTGACCTCTTCAGAAGAATTTCTACCCTCGTTGTCTGAAACATACCTCACTACAGATGATCTAGAATCTTTATCACTGTTGTACACTTCAGTACCAGTCCTTTCTACTTCTGAAATAGTTGCAACATCTTCAAAGAGTGAACCAGAGTTTATTCTTCAAACTCCTATGCCTTCAACTCCTTCTATACAGAGCCACACTGAGTCAGTAGGTGGTGTTGTACCCAGTCTTTCTAGTGAAATATCTACAGAAGTAAAAGCATTGGGAACAACTCAGGTAACTTATACTAAGAGCAATCAAAGTTTAAATAGTATAAAATACCCCTCCAGTGCTAGTTATAGTGCTATTCATTATTCATTCATCATTATTGTTATTAGCTATGTCAGTGTGAGTGTTAAGCCAGTGGAAGAGAGACAGTACATAATGTGTGTTTGTTTTTAAGCCTATGAAGGAGGGAGAATACATCTAATACTGTAAACGATTACCAAATACTGATATTGTTATGTTTTGTTTAGACTTTGCCTGTCAATATTTCAGCGGGTGCTCTGGCAGGGATAGTATTGGCTCTCACTGTCACAGTGCTGGCTCTGGGATTGTCACTCATTCTACTCGTAGTAATGTGCTATTGCTGTGCCAAATCAAAGCAGTATGCATGCTCTGCAGGAAATGAAAACAGGTATAATGTATTGAAGTATTGTGGCTGGCATCGTTTGAAGGTTCTTCGGTGCAAAGTGTGACAGAAATACTTTTTTGTTTAGACTGTTTTGTCTGTTAATTGACTTTGATACCAGTGACTGGGTTGGGTGAGTGAGGTCACCACACAACACATATAGTTTATAGTGCCTAATAATTATAATCTTTGACTTAAAAGTGGCTTGAAAGGCTTAATATGGGCTTATGTCTTTGGAAGCTTACACACTAATGAAAAAGATGCGTACGCAACCATTAAATTTTATTACTATATGCAATATTATACTTCACTAGTAAATCTAGTAATATCCTAAACATAGAGCCTATGATACTATACTTCACTAGTAAATCTAGTATAATAATTATCCTAAACATAGAGCCTATGACACTATATAATAATTATCCTAAACATAGAGCCTATGACACTATACTTCACTAGTAAATCTAGTAATATCCTAAACATAGAGCCTATGACACTATACTTCACTAGTAAATCTAGTAATATCCTAAACATAGAGCCTATGACACTATACTTCACTAGTAAATCTAGTAATATCCTAAACATAGAGCCTATGACACTATACTTCACTAGTAAATCTAGTAATATCCTAAACATAGAGCCTATGATACTATACTTCACTAGTAAATCTAGTAATATCCTAAACATAGAGCCTATGATACTATACTTCACTAGTAAATCTAGTAATATCCTAAACATAGAGCCTATGACACTATACTTCACTAGTAAATCTAGTATAATAATTATCCTAAACATAGAGCCTATGATACTATACTTCACTAGTAAATCTAGTAATAATTATCCTAAACATAGAGCCTATGACACTATACTTCACTAGTAAATCTAGTAATATCCTAAACATAGAGCCTATGATACTATACTTCACTAGTAAATCTAGTAATATCCTAAACATAGAGCCTATGATACTATACTTCACTAGTAAATCTAGTAATATCCTAAACATAGAGCCTATGACACTATACTTCACTAGTAAATCTAGTATAATAATTATCCTAAACATAGAGCCTATGATACTATACTTCACTAGTAAATCTAGTAATAATTATCCTAAACATAGAGCCTATGACACTATACTTCACTAGTAAATCTAGTAATATCCTAAACATAGAGCCTATGATACTATACTTCACTAGTAAATCTAGTAATATCCTAAACATAGAGCCTATGATACTATACTTCACTAGTAAATCTAGTAATATCCTAAACATAGAGCCTATGACACTATACTTCACTAGTAAATCTAGTATAATAATTATCCTAAACATAGAGCCTATGATACTATACTTCACTAGTAAATCTAGTAATAATTATCCTAAACATAGAGCCTATGACACTATACTTCACTAGTAAATCTAGTAATATCCTAAACATAGAGCCTATGATACTATACTTCACTAGTAAATCTAGTAATATCCTAAACATAGAGCCTATGATACTATACTTCACTAGTAAATCTAGTAATAATTATCCTAAACATAGAGCCTATGACACTATACATTTACAATTAAAATCATGTCAATCCTTTAAATGTAAAGGTAGCATTTTGTTGCTGCATTTTTATTATTACTAATAAACTAAATTTATTATTATTATTATTACTACTACTACATTGTTGTTGTTCTTGTTGTTGTTGTGTGTGCTTGTAGGATGGCTATTCAGCCGTGGCATATGACTAGTATGATAAATCGGTCTTTCTCCATCAGTAGCTTCGGTTCCAGCAGGAATCGAGGGTCTTTTGGATCAGGCTGGAGTAGACGGTCTGGGAGTCTGTTTGGCTCTCTGAGTTCCTTGAGTCACCATAATGACAGCAAAGATCAAGTTACATCCATCATTAACCAGTCTGTTCCAGACCTCTATAGCACTCCATTGTAATATAGTTGTTGTTGCTGTTGTTGTTGTTTTAATGTATTTGTACAATAGTAGTAAAATGTTTAATGAATCTAACTTCCACCACCTCCTGACTGGATTACGAATTTGTGGGAGTGTTGATAAGCGAGAGTAGGCGTGGCTGCAATCTGCATTGCCGGGTGGTTGGAGCTTGCATTCACAGTCCGCTGGGTAGCAAAATGTCCAAGTCGGCCAAAGTTTCTGAAGTTCTGCGTGCTATCGGGCGAGCAAGGTGAGCAAATTTCTCTAGTACGTCACGATCGGGCTTAACTTTATCAAACCGAATTATATAGCTGTAGATGCCCGGCCCACGGACACAGTTTGTCCCAGCCTTCTGGTAAGTAAATAGACAAATCAAAATCGCTAATACACTTTTTATTGCTCTCCTTTATAGCCCCCGCAGGCCAAATGCTGCGCAGAGCGAGTCAAAGCCGTCCGGAGAAAGAATATGCTTTTGAAATGGCTTGTTCTACCGTCCGCTATGGACCTGGTGTATCTAGAGAAATTGGAATGGATGTACAAAATATGAACATCAAGAAGCTCTGCATGATTACTGATCAGAATGTGAGGAAGTATAATTGACTGCCATTATTGCACCCTGTATACATAGTCTCTCGCCAGCAAACCCTTTACCAAAATGTTACACGGTTAGGGTATAGGCTACACTCTGCTAAACTTGTTCACATCTTCATGAATATACTAGCTATGAACTTACATCATTTACTGCCCAAAAATATAAATTTGGAATCAGCAGTAGTTCAGGGTTAAACTGAACCCCATGACTACGGGTGTGTAATTTACCACCAATTAATAAATACTGGCGTCGGTTATTATTTCCTGCAGTATTGGCCCAACCAAGCGTAACAATTAGGTAAAGGGTCTGGCCTGCGAGACTTTAGCCTTCAGTGCTCTAGTCTCTGCCCAACAACCCATGACTTATAAATTCCAGAGAAATCCAAACTTTGGTAATTGAATAGTTTAAAGGCCAAGGCACTGATGGTAAGCTATGATAGTGGGTTCAATTTCCAACTTTTTTCACACATCTTCAATTTTCCTTTAAGTGAGAAAAATAGGGGCCAAAACTATCTGGAATCAAAGAATTGACGTTATTGTTTTTAGCTGTCCACTCTACCTCCAGTGCAAGCTGTTGTGGACTCCCTGACAGCCAATGGTGTCTATTTTAGTGTCTTTGACGATGTCTCTATTGAACCCACTAACATCAGGTAATTGTACATAGCTGGGTTACTACTATATGCATATATGGCCCGGAGTTCCCGGGAAAATCTGCCATATTGCCGGGTACATTGTTGACCTTTCAGAAGCAGCAAATGTGAGGGATCAAAAATACTTACCAGCTGATGACTGGTACCACCAGAACCTGCCTGATCAAATTATCCTATATTACAATCTCCTCACAGGCTGAACAAGCATTGATATAATAATAATAGCTAATAATAAATAATAATAATAATAATGTAATTTTTAGAGGCATAGTGACACAGTTTAGATAATTCTATTTGTTAGCTGTTACTTGTTGGGCTCTACACACGTCAATAAACTCTAATTCTAGTACAATGTATGTATTGTACCTGAAGAAGACTAGCAAACTTGGTCAAAACGTTGTAAGTCACGTTATTTAAATTTTTCTTTGTGATATTCTTAATAGTAGTTGTAACGCACAATACTTTCACACAACTGAACATACCTACGCAAGACTTACCTTCGTGGTTCGTCTAGAGGACAATGAATTTTCAAGTAAATACTGTTGAGTAGGGCTTATAACTGTGACACATAGCGTATTAACTTACCACCGCCACTAACTCGAATAGAAATGGAGCTCCCATAAGTTTTTGAGTTTTAACTGCACCCGCAAAACAATTCAAAGCGGTAAACAATTCAATTTCTAAGGTGATACGGGTAATGATCGCTCAACCGGAGAATTCTGTTTAGTGAAGTTTGGGACGGGGTCAAGCACGGAGCGAACACAAAAATACGCGAGGGTCAGAGTACAAAATGACATACGTACGTTCAAACATATTATATAAATAAACAAACATCCCCGATTTCAATTGTGTTACCCCTGAGAGTGTCTCGCTCGCTTCACTCGCTCGCCAATAATATCGGATATTATGAGTGTGTGTGTATACATGTCATACATGTGTGTGTATACGTGTCATACATGTGTGTGCATACGTGTCATACATGTGTGTGTGCACACGTGTCATACATGTGTGCGCACATGTGTCATACATGTGTGTGCATACGTGTCATACATGTGTGTGTGTATACGTGTCATACATGTGTGAGCACACGTGTCATACATGTGTGTGCATACGTGTCATACATGTGTGTGCATACGTGTCATACATGTGTGTGTGTATACATGTCATACGTGTGTGTGTTTAGAGTACATTCATTTTATTGCTTCGTGTATTTGATAGCATTGAAAAGGCAATAGCATTTGCTAGGCAACACAACTTTGATGGGTTTGTGGCTGTTGGGGGCGGGTCAGTCATGGACACAGCCAAAGCAGCAAACTTGTTCTTGTGCTATCCAGAGAAGGAGCTAATGGATTTCGTCAATGCTCCAATTGGCAAAGGGGAGGTTCCCACACGCCCACTTAAGCCTCTTATTTGTGGTAAGGGATTAGAGAGTGGCTGAGTAGTAAACGTTAGAGTTGAATTTATTTATTGAGCACAACAAAGAAGTTAAGTTGTGTGTGTGTGTATTGTGTGCATGTGTGTGTGTGTGTGTAGTACCCACTACTGCTGGAACAGGGAGCGAGACTACAGGTGTCATCGTATTCGACCACAAAGACCCTCAAATTAGAGCTAAAATAGGTAAAGTATGACCACTAGCACTATCACATAATGTTTAGTAAAGTTAAGCCATAGAGCAGTGTGATGTGATGTGGTGTGATGTGATTGGTGTTGCATTGTTTAGTTGGTGCTGTCCAATGTGTGCAGGTATAGGTTGCCGTGCGATCAGACCCACCCTTGGGCTTATCGACCCTCTTCACACCAAGTACATGCCCAAGAATGTGGCGGCTTACAGTGGATTTGATGTGCTGTGGTGAGCCATGTGTGTATTGGTCTTAGAATTTAACACTCTCCTAATTAAGCTGAACTTGACACCTTGGATTAGCTTATGTAGCTGGTCCAGTGTGTGGGCTTATTATAAGGATACTATTAGAGTGAAGCTGCACATGACCTTTTACTACAGTTTTTGTATGAGTAATAGCATGAGTAACCGTGCTATCACTTGCTAATAGTAGGCCAGCTTTTTAAAAAGTATTTTGCAATTGTAGCTACACTGTATCATTCAGTCACTATCTCCTTATTTCAGGATTAGCTTCCACTGGAACTTTCTTTTCATCGTACGACTCCTCCTAATCTGTTGTAAAACATTCCGTCTAATACGGGTAGAGGTTCTGTGGTAAAGAAGGACATTGTCTCCAACTAGAAACTACTGGAACTGTACGTTTCCAAGGCTAACGCTCTACGCGTGCGCACTTACCCGTACTATTTCACTTAACTACCGAGGTATTTCCACTTAGTTACCGAGGTATTTCAATTAGTTACGCGCTATTTCACTTTCCCCGTGCGATTTCAATTGAACAGCAATTTTCCCCATACATTTTTGAATGGGCAACTTACGCGCCATACTATTAATGTTAAAAAAGTATTCACAACCAATATATCAGAACAGCTTCACTTCATTGACTTACAAACTTAAGAAGAGTTTGTCATTAAGGTACTGACAACTCCACATGTCATGTAAAATATTCCTATTTTGCTGGGCTTATTGTACTGTTGGGTGTGCGCGTGTGTGTGTGTGTGTGTGAGTGTGTGTGTTTGCGTGCGAATGCGTGTGCTTCTTGAGTTACCAACACCCATTGTGATTGTATAAATGTCCACTTTCTACCTTAGACGAAACAATATTCATAGTATTAACACAATGCAGTTTGGCAGAGTATATAATTGTCTCATAAAATTCTACTTTTTTTCTCCCTCTCTCAGTCATGCACTGGAGTCTTATACTGCACTGCCTTACACTGACAGAGTTCCAAGGCCTGCAAATCCCTCCCAGCGACCAGCCTATCAGGGAAGCAACCCGATAGCAGACCTCTGGTCCAAACATGCGCTGGACATCATCAGGAAATATTTCAAAAGGTTCTTTGCATGTGTCAATTTGACTTGGACATGTTACAAGTATTAATATACAATATACAAACTGGGCCTGATGTACATACTATTAATACTACTACTGCTATAACTACTACTATTACTACTACTACTAATCCTCTTTTAGTAATAGTTATGCCATGGCCAACGAGGGGTTATGGAATATAACCGTCCGATCCCGAGGGCGAAGCTGAAGCCCGCCATAACCCCGATGTTGCCATGGCACAACTGTTTTATACCATAGTTGCTGCTACTACTACTCTCTCATATCCACCTATATGGGACCAGCCCTACCACATATAACTCTCCTGCCGCTCTCATACCACAGGAATTTACCACAGCTAGCTGCTTTACTGCTTACTGCTGAGCAGCCCAGGTAGAGTTAGATCTGGAGATAACAGCTGGCAGCTACAATGCTAAAGTAAACTTGCTAAAGTAAACTTGCTAAAGTAAACTTTCTGGCGTGCTTCAATTGAATTTTAATTGAATTTTAATTTTGGGCCGG
>WLWD01001178.1_pt1 | contig 111484 bp, 97 predicted proteins | sample 6712731 | NCBI WGS metagenome assembly WLWD01 (sample SAMN12718690, study PRJNA576275) | sponge metagenome | isolation source: marine sponge | host: Mycale hentscheli | place: New Zealand: South Island, Marlborough, Capsize Point | collected 2014-11-01 | reverse complement strand
CACGTTATTTAAAAGTTTTCTTTGTGATATTCTTTAGCTAAGTAGCTAGTGGTTGTAACACACAATGCTCACAACTGGACATGCACCTACACTGACTTACCTTCGCAGTAGTCTAGTGGACAATGTATTTTCAAGTAAATACTGTTGCCACGGCTTATAGCCATGACAAAGAGCGCATTGACTTACCACCGCCACTAAGGATTCTCAGAGCTCGTTAATTGAAAAATACTGGAACTGTGAACGCTTTACCTAACTTACGTAATTAGAAGCGCGGGCGAAAACAGAGGTCTCACGTACCCCATAAACAGATAAATAAATAAATAAATATAGCGAAATCTCGATTGAGTTACCCCTGATAGTGTCTCGCTCGCTTCGCTCGCTCGCCAATAACATATACCCGATTTTGCATTATCCACCCCTAATACTGTCTCGCTCGCTTCGCTCGCTCGCCAATAAATAAACATCCCCGATTTTTTCATTTTTACCCCTGCAAGTGTCTCGCTCGCTACGCTCGCTCGCCGATAAATAAATATAGCGAAATCTCGATTGCGTTACCCCTGATAGTGTCTCGCTCGCTTCGCTCTCGCCAACTAGTGGTGTGCTTGAGCACAAATGGCGAGCGAGCCTTAAACTACACTATTTAAAATATAGTCGAGTTTTTTAATTACGAATGAGGTAAAGGGGTTTCAATGTCATAGTAACCGCTCCCGCAACAGTTTGAATTGAAAAAAAGCAACAAAATCAAATCACGTTATTTAAAATTTTCTTTGTGATATTCTTAATAGTAGTTGTAACGCACAATACTTTCACACAACTGAACATACCTACGCAAGACTTACCTTCGTGGTTCGTCTAGTGGACAATGCATTTTTAAGTAAATACTGTTGAGTAGGCCTTATAACTGTGACAAATAGCGCATTAACTTACCACCGCCACTAACTCGAATAGAAATGGAGCTCCTATAAGATTTTGAGTTTTAACTGCACCCGCAAAACAATTCAAAGCGGTAAACAATTCAATTTCTAAGGTGATACGGGTAATGGTCGCTAAACCAGAGGACTCTGTTTAGTGAAGTTTGGGACGGGGTCGAACGCGGAGCGAACACAAAAATACAGAGGGTCAAAGTACAAAATGACATACATATAAATAAACAAACATCCCCGATTTTTTCATTTAACCCCTGTAAGTGTCTCGCTCGCTACGCTCGCTCGCCAACAATAGTGTAGTTAAAGACTCGCTCGCCATTTGTTAAAAGAAAAAACTCGTTGTAATGTTTTTTTAGATGTGGCGTCGTGTACAAAATATGAGTTCATTCTGGCCATCAAGTACTTCTGAATTTCGATTTTTAGGTAAACTATTTATTCGTATTCATTTGATTCTTCAACTCCGCCCCCCATTTCTGAGCGCGCAATTTATTGTGGGCAAAATTTCGGGTGGTGACGGCTCTAATTAGAACTGGTAAGCAAACACAAAAGATGTGCGAGTGAGCCCCCCTGGGAAGAGTACAAGACTTCTGGAATGTACTGGAGGGTCCTAGACGATGAAGAAGCTGCTGCGTATTAATGGCGCCTGGAGTCACTCGTTTAGAATAGATATATCACGGTTCACAGCTGCGACTTGAAGGAAGAATCTGCTTTGGTGTCTTTGGAAAGCTTGATAGAAGGTTGGTGTAGCGGGTAGAAGTTAGAAGCAGTTTCAGTGTGTTAACTTCAAATTTTTGGTGCTATTTTTTTTTCTATCCCTGTTACTGTTGAATAATATAATTATATATATATATGATATTTGCACACCATTAAAAGAAAATGTGAATTATTACTTTTATTTACTAATGTTATTTTCTTTCTACAATAATATATATGTATCAATTAGGTTGTTTATTATCAATTATTATTTTATTGATTTATTTAAAATAAGACCTGAATCAAATTTTAGATCATAGTACTTTGTCTAATCTACCTCAACAGGAGAGAAAGGTGCTGGCATGCTCTTCATAGAAATAGATGAGCTCCCATTATGGGAAGGCACAACTCCTTGGTTCTAGGGTACAACTGGCAGGTTCACAACAAAAGTGCAGAGCAGAAGACATGGCTTCCTTGTTTAGAGGATAGAATAGTAGACCTTCGGCTCTCCTAAAAAGTCATGCCTCCTGAAGGGAAGAATACTACATCCTGGTTATTTAGAAGAGAGGACATGGCACTCCTGTAGAGAGGTCAATGAGAAGGCACAGCTCCTTGGATCCCCTTGATAGTATTGCATACTTCAGAACCTTTGATTTTGTTCATTTCATATTGTATTTGATTATGGCCCTGCTACTATGGAGTTATGATTTTATAATATTGTTCAGTAATATTTTTTAGAAAGTGAACAAATATTAATTATCTACACTGCTGCTTCTGCCCTACAGTACTGGTAGTCCTTTGAGGTGAAACCTATTTGTGGTAAATTGTTTGGTACAGTTAATTGGTACGTGTTCAAATTGTGCGCAAGTCGTGTACAATAGTCAGTTCGCGGAGAGTAAATTGGATCGAGTAAATTGGATCGAGTTACGGGCGGGTTTTGTGGTATTTTACTGAATCACTTAATTACCACAGGTTCCGGTGGTACTGCACCCTTAATCGAAATGCTGACTACACAGCACAGAGTACTATGCAGTGGGTTCCCATTTGTCTCTATGCCTTTTCACCTGATCTACCCATTTTTTCCTCAGAGCACTGTTGCTGGGAAACTTGTGCAGACTTACTCCATCCTGGTTACTGTTATTGCAGCCTGCAGCAACACAAGTCTTGACCATATTTCCACAAGTAGCAGTAGTGGCAATCAGATCAGATTAGCAGGAACTACCAAACACTGTCAATTTTTTTTGAAGTGATACTGTATTATCCCGCGCGCGCGTTTAAAGGGCATACGTACCATCCATACATACATAATATATACATACTAGTGGTGTGCTTGAGCACAAATGGCGAGCCAGCCTGATAGTTAGGTAACATAAAACTAAGTATTGTCTATGTTTTTAGCTTAGTTCATGCAAACACTATAATAGCAGTCATGACCTTTTATTTCAGCAAACAAATACAAAATCACTCTCTTACCTGATCAATGGTAACTTTTGTAGTATCAAACATCTGCCATTCTGATAATCTCAATTACCAGTAACTCTCGAACAAGCTTTCAGCTACGATAAAAAAATAAACCTGTGTTATTATTTGTAATTTTAGCCAACAAATATTGGAATTACTACTTACCTCAATTTCCTGAATATTGATAACTTCTGTAGTATCAAATTTAAATTACTTTGACTATCTAAATTACCTTGAATTCTTGACAAGCTCTCAGCTACAAAAACAAAAGACAATCAATTTTAGCACACAAATACAAAATTTCTTTTTTCTTGAGCAGTGGTAACTTTTGTAGTACCAAATTTGAGCCATTCTGACTATTTGAATTTACCAGTCACTCTGTTGACAACAAGCTTTTAGCTACAAAAAAAGAAAGGCCAGAGTTATTTTGCATATTTAGCTAACAAATATGGGTCACGTTTTACTGTAGGTCCTAGGTCCTACATTGAGCGCATCGCGTCGCGTCACCTTACAATTGATCGGGTTCAGCTATAAGATTGATGGCGTCAAAGTGTGATTAGTGGAATTTCAATAATATTAAGTAAGATATAAGGGGGGTTATATAGAACCAAAATTGGTTGATTAAAGTGGGTATTCAGTTCCTTTACATGCTCATACATTTTTAAAGAAGGATAATCATTTTTTAACTTTCTTCTCCACAAATATTCAGGTAAGTATGTGTCAAACAAGTCATCACTTGTGTTCATGACACCTCTTTTTCGCATCATGAATTTCACCTGTGACCAAGTTCCTTCAATAGTTTGAGTGTGTGCCCCAGTGGTTGGATCCACAAAATTTATTGAATACTGAAGCTTCACAAGCCCACCAGTAAAAAACTTCCACTATCTCATTCAGCTTCAAATGGCTACCAGAAAAAAAAACCCCATCTCTCATGGAAATTACAGATTGGCATCCAGACTTGGGGCATCTCCAGCAATAAGACCCCTTCTTGATGACAAAGTTGCATACACTGCCACACTTATTACAGTTAGCACTATTCTTTAATGCTGCTCCAATTCCCTTTAACCAGACAATTGCTGCCTGCTGAATTTAAGCATAGTTTGTTAAACGCACGTTCTGAGGGGCTGAGCGCGCGAGCGTCTTGAGATCTTAAGGTGACCCGACGCGATGCGCTCAATGTAGGACCTAAAGTAAAACGTGACCCAAATATGAAATTACGTACTTACCTCAGCTTCCCGCGAATAGTAGTAGCTTCCTTAGCATTAATGCTACGGCATTCTGACTACCAACGGCTCTTGACAACCAACAATTGGCACTCCGCATCCCCCCTAAAACGGCGAAGTTTTGAAATTAAGTCTGGAAAAGGGTCTTCAATGCCATAGTAACGGGTCGAATCAACTTTTTGTTTCTTGAAAAGCAAGCGTTTTCGCCGGAATTTTCTCACATTTTGGAGCTTAAGTATAAAGTAAGGCTTGCTTCAGAATAAACTGGGGTCAAGCCATCCCTAATACTAGTCTCGCGTAGCCAGACCCCCTACGCGAGACTACCCTAATACTTGTCTCGCTCGCTTCGCTCGCTCGCCAACTATCAGTGCAGGGGTTCCACCATTCGTTACGTACGTTACGTCACAGATCGTAATAATAAGTGACGTCATACATTGAAGGCGACCCTAATTAAAGTTTAATAAACAAGCTTACAGAGTTGCCGCCTCTACCGTTGGTAGGTGGAAAACGTCTGCATCTCCGCTGAATTTTCCACTGAGAGGTCTGCAGTGGAATTGAGATGGAGGAACGGGACCTCGAGGACGTAGGTGTCCACGTCGCTGAAATTCCTACTGCTCCTAAAACAAAAGACCCTCGGACGGATGCAAAGTATAATCCGTTCTCTAGAGTACTTTTTTGGTGAGCAATTATTCGTGGGTAATAATTTTAAGTCGTACAATAGTTAATATTTAGCTTTTAAAACTAACCAAAACAGTCTCGTAGCCACCCGTACCGCAAGTAATAGAAACGCGTACAATTCCTTTCAAAAGGTCACCTCATTAAAATGATGTTTGCGCGTGGGCGTTCAATATATATTTTTTAGTTTGCAAGGAAGCCACACACGTGTTTGTCTTAATACTGTGGTGTGCTGCTCAGTCAAGCTAACAGCATAATTTGAGGAAAAAACCAGACCACCATTATAGCATCAGAACACCTTCTAATATGGCAAGTTATATATTTCTTATTAATTCGGGACATAGCAATCTGCAACCACATTAGACTAAAATAATTAGTGATATGTCATAGTGATTCATGTATTTATGATATACTAAATTATTGTAACTGCAAAACAAAGAAATTTTTTTTAAGTGATATTGAATGTATTATGATAATACTTTGTATGTACAATCAAAGAGTTCAGTGCTAAGGAGAATAGGTCCAAAGACGACGATCCATCCAGGCAGAAAATGTGGTCCTTGCCAGTTATGTTGCAAATCTGCTTCTTATTACATACACCTGTCCACTTGGGATCCTGAACTTTCAACAAAACTCCGGGCCATGGAGAAAACGATCACAGTTGACAGCTGTATTTGTCATGCATGTGAAAAAGACATAGAAAGAAAAATTAATTCAGGTGACTATGTACCAGGCTGGACATTACAGAACAAAGAAAACATAACACTGATGATGGGAAGCTAGTTCCACCTTGCCAGGTTCATTATAAACAAGTGCATCGCACAATCAACCCTCAAGATACATGTAGTGCACAATCAACCCTCACATGTAGTTCTAACATAAAGGGGGTCATACAGGCACTGCCCTAACACTGTTGCCATTAAATATCATTTTTGTCAAGTCAGTGATATGGATTTGTACATCACTGAAAATGATAAAATATGCACAAGTTGTAATAATAGTCACCTCGAAATAATTGCTAATTTTAAGCAAAATAGTCATGATTATGAATTAAGTGCCCTTTATTCCAGACTCAATTCCAGAAGATGCAGTCGTGGAATGAGATTATAAATTGCCCTTGTTTCTTGTCGAGAACTTTACTTTGTGACTTTTTTTTAAAAATTTTATTCATTGTCTTTTTATTTAACACCCTTTGAGTTATAAATGTGCAAGTGTTTATCTGTTCATCATATGTGTTGTATTTTTCAACAGCTTGTAACCAATATGCATATTAGCAGTAGCTCCAATAGAATCAGGAAGTCCAACAGGAAACACAAACAACTCGGGACATTGCAATCTGCAAGCAATTACTCCCTTTTAAGCCATATCATCACTAAACATACTATAATAGCCATCTCTGAAATTATTATTATAACTGCAAAACGTACTTACCTTTAGTTATGATCAGTTATAATTTTACTTCCTTCTTTGCTGAAACCAACACCTGTGATAAAATACCAGTAAAACTTTCTATCTTTCTGGAGTAGAACAAAAATTAGCGCTATAAATACTTTTTAAAGTGTCTTGTGCTCTCTTTAGACACAAGACACAACCTACTAGTGACAGAGCAGAGCTACGCCCCAGTCAAATTCCATTTCCTTATCTTTGGTACTACGGCCCGAACCATGAATTACGTCACCGGTTTTTCGCAAAAGGAAACCGGGAATTACGCGAGTTGGCTATGAGACTGAAAGAGGTCATATGGAAAGTTTCGTTGTTAATTTTATTTTGCAATCCCAATAACAGGATTATGTGACTGCAGAAAGAATTACAATAAGCATGTCTTGACTTGGCTTTAAATTTTTAATAAGGTGTGGCAAAGCTCTATCTACTGAGCACATAATCGCGAAACAAGGTGCAGCAGCAAGTGTTAGAGTCGAGTCAATGTGTAAGAGTGACGTTTACGTAACTGTTGTCGCTTAATTGGTTGTCCCAACATTCCGGGACAATTTCATGAAAAACCTGGCAAAAGTTATCAGACTTTCTCCTTTTCCTGTGCCCTGTCCCTTTACACTCAGAGAAAGGCTAGTTAACGAGACTACCATCTTTCTACCAGGGTCTCCAAGTACAATAATGTAAAACAATTGATATCCTAAGACTATGGTGTGTGGTTGCCTGATGGCACCACTCATTCATACACACATGTGGAGCTAGCTGGGTATAAATTATAGCATGGGGGTTCATTCTTTAGTTCCTGTTGCAATGCTGGTGAAATACATATGGTGTACGTTCTGGTAGTAAGTTAAAGTAACTGTCACCATTTTTTTTTTTTTTTTTGAGTCATTCAGTAGATAATAACACAGTATCACTCCAAAAAAAGTTTGACAGTGTTTGGTCAAGTAGTTCCTGAGTTATGGGCCTTTGAAAATGCACCCTACTCCCAAGCTAATTAAGTAGGCCAATTGGTTGATTACGTCACAAGTTGAGTACCCCCCCCCCCCCCCCCCCCCCCCCCCCCCCCCCCCCCTGGATAAGCTTGCTTGTGTAAACTTCGAGGTTTAGTGCTCAGTCTGCTAATCTTATCTGATTGCCACTACTGCTACTTGTGGAAATATGGTCAAGACTTGTGTTGCTGCAGGCTGCAATAACAGTAACCAGGATGGAGTAAGTCTGCACAAGTTTCCCAGCAACAGTACTCTGAGGAAAAAATGGGTAGATCAGGTGAAAAGGCATAGAGACAAATGGGAACCCACTGCATACTCTGTGCTGTGTAGTCAGCATTTCGAGCCATCATGTTTTATGGCTGATTCTATCCTTTCCCAATCACCCGGGTTGGGCAAGAAGAGAGCTAGTCTTAAGCCTGATGCAGTACCCACACTGTTCAGCAAGCCTGTGTGGAAAAAGGAAAGCAGAAGGGGAATGTCTGCCACCAAAGAAGCGATCTGCTTTTGAAAAACGTGAACGGTGTAGAGTAAGCGAAATGAATTTTTTTTAATCACTCATTTTAAGTACAATGACAGGCTGTAGAGGAAGCAATGGAAGAACTGGGAGAAACAGACAATTCAGTTTCACTGAATCATATTGTGAGTTAAAGGAATCCTAGCCTAATGATGCTACAATTCAAGTTTCACCCAGTATTGTTTCGGTACAAACCCAGAGTAACCCCATACTCCATAGTGTTGGTAAGATATGTTGTACATAATAATGGGCTTACATGAACTTTTTGTTTTTATCATACTGGTGTTCAGACTGTAGTGGCGGCCACAAAATATGCTGCTATTCAGTGTTCACTTTTGCCTGCTCCTCCTCTGGCCTTGCATAAGGTCAATAGCTCCCATCCTACAGTCACTGATGAACATATGGGTGTTACTGACACCGATGATGTAACGACTGAAGCAGATGACAGTGACACTCATTACATGGTTGAAAAAGATGATGATGTGGGTGAAAGGTAAAATAATAATAGTAATACTAATAATAATAAATTAATTAAGCATTATAATTCCACAGCTTGAATGTTAAGGGTGGAGACCCATCCGGCCCACGCATTTTCCTTAAAAATTGATGCTGAAAAAAAAACAACTTCAAGCAATGGTGGCAATTCTTTAATATGCTGAAATTATTTAGGGTGATAAGGTCTCTCTGCACACCAAAATTCAGACCATATGCATCTTCGTAAGCCCAGTTAGGAGCGATTTACTTCTGCGGACATTTCGTGTTGTTTCCGCAACCGTCCAAGCTTTTCTGCCGATTCAAGACTCTACGGCTTCCTCCCATTATGTTCCCGCTTCCTACGTTTAGTTTTTAGCTAGCTATAGCAACTTTACTTTTCTAAATATCCGACCACTAAGGTCAACTTTGCTTCCTGGCACGCTATCAAGAAAATCGAAACGTAGGCCTGTTCACCTTACATCACCGAATTACTGTTCCAAGTTTAGACTGCATCCCGTGACCCCTTATAGCTAAAAAAAACTTGTCGCAAATTCACGCTCTTTGCAGGCGGCCGCGGTCAAAACGAAGTGCGCGTGAAACTATAACGCCCCCCCCCCCCCCCCCCCCCCTTGGCCCGGATGTTGAATTTTGCGCCCCGCCCACCAAAGGTGCGCTCCGTTTCAGCTGCTTTTTAGTGAGAAGAATCACCTATGGCTACGGTGCTGTTGAAGAATCACCTACGGTGCTGCCCAGCTTGTTAGATTTCGATACTAAGCTGGGAGGGGTCCTGCAGTGGATTTATACAGTACCCCGTTCAGGCGATACTAGCACGTCTGCCTTACCGACGCACAGGTAAGCGAATTAGCTAGTAGTGTAAGAAATAGCCCACTGATTATGTGTGCGAACATTTTAGGTGAAACCTTCTGTGAGGTAGTCGCTCTGAAAAGAGCCGGGTTGGAAAAAAAGGACTTATTTTCTTTGGCTGTATTTGAAGTGCTTGGACAGCTTCTCCTGGAGGGGTTTACTGTTAATTCCTCTATCCTTCAGAATTCGTACAAATTATTCTCGGTACTTGCATTCAGATTTGAGCAGTTCCAAGTCTCCATAGCTCAATCCAACGCTGTCAAGTTTCTTTGCCTGAGCGGAAGTGATGTTGTGCTTGCCCAAGGATCTTATCAGGCTTGTTGTGCGCTGGAAACATCTTTTCTGCTGGATCCACAGATCTCCCTGCTTCCTTGGAGAACGGATTACAAGATGAGACAAGCAATGTACAAGGAGTGGATGAGTGACCACAGCTTCCAATGCTTCAACATCTGGTAAAGCCCTATGGGCTCCTTTTGCACCTGAACTTGCTGGCTTGACACTAAAACAATTTTTAGAGTATAAAAAAACATTGAATAATTGAAAGGAACAACATACTTCACATTTGTTCTTTTTTAATTTTTCCAGTTGTTTGTGGAGATTTTTGGTGCAATGGTTGGAGCAGTAGGTGACTGTCCCTTCAGGAAAGTGCTTGCAAAAGATTGCATTTGTGGTGGAGTCCTTATCAGTGATAAGTTCTTTAACCACAAAATTTGCAGCATTCACTTTGCTGAGCACTTCCTCCAGCATGTCCCCCTCAGCTCCACCTGATGTTCCCTCCCAGTTGTGTCCTGGACCTGTTTTGGTTCGATGGGTAAACCAGGCAACACCACCTCCATAATAATCATGAATTGTTGCCGATGAATTATTAGAGTAGTGTCCCCTAGTTAAATAGAACCCATCAAATGAAGCTACCCATTTATCTCTGTCTCCCCTTTTCTCCACACAATCTCTCACATATTTGCAGGACCATTCTGCCAGCTGCGTCACATGGGACTCCAAACGGTCAATGATTCTCTGCCATTGCGACTTGCCACAAGGCGGAAGCCCCAGCCATCCACTCAGTTTCACATAGTCTGCATGCAATTGTCCATTCAACAAAAATGGCAACACTGAGTAATGCTGATTCCAAGACCAAGCTTTGTCATGGACACGAAGGGTTGGTCCAGAAGTCTGGAGTCGTATGGCTGAATTCTTCACAAACTGAGAGAGACTGGACACATCAAACACCAAACCATTCTGTTGAGCGATAGCTGAAAGCTTCTCAACTAACTCTTGAACTGCTTCCTGCGGAGCTGGGGAAACTTCAGTGGAACTCACAACTGGATGAGAAGAGACAGGAGGAGAAGTGTGGTCATCATGTGACTCGGTAGTGAGATCATTTAGAACTTGAGATGGACTAAAAAATGCTGGAGGGTGTGATTCACATGGTGAAGCAGTAGGAGTGGACACTAAATCTTGAGAAGGTGAATCAGGGAGCACTTCTGATGATGACTCCTGCCGAAGCATCATGACCAGTAAAGGAAGGATCATCAAGAGTATCAGTGGAAGCCCCACCTATTGCTGGGACTTGCTCCAATCTTATGTCTATACACGATTATTTTATTTATATATATATGTATATTTTTTTTAAATATTATATTTAATTACTTATTTCTTACTTCTTCTCAAAGCACATTTCATTTCCTCATTTCTGTGGCTGCACTAATAGTCCTCTTCCTTTTCCTGGAAGGCATGATTATAGTTTGCTGTTGAAGCTGGTTGTAACAACTACGTGGTCAAAGCTAACCCACGAGTAGGCTACTGAGGTTAGGGACTCTCGAGATTTTTGCCGCTACTCGCGCTAATAATATATCAAGCGGTGGTTATGTTTGCGAGATGCGTGCGGAGCTGAGGGGTGGTCGATTTTCGTGGTTGATAGCACTTAACACTGCCTTACCAACGGTTGCTATGGGTCTCCTCCATTAAGCCTCTTCATTTGAAAGTCAAATACATAGTGTTTGAAGACAACTTGCTTTCTCTTTTCAAAAGATGCTTCAAATGTTGATACAAGTCAGCTCAAGTCACCAGTACAACGATTGGAACTTATGTAAAACTGAAACAGCGGTGCTGTGCTTGCCAAAATGTGTTTGTCTGGGACAGCCAGCCATTCATACAGAATCAGCCAGCCTGTAATAGTCTATTATCAGCTGCAATTTTGTTTTCTGGTGCACTACCAACTATGACCCTACATGTTTTTCGAAACATGGGTTGTGCCACAATCACTGAGAGAACATTTTCCCGGCATCAGCAACATTTTCTTCATCACACTGTTTCTGCTGTGTGGCAGAAACATCAGACAATGATACTGGACAAGCTGAGCTGGGAAAATAAAGCTCTTGTCTTGGGCGGTAATGGCAGAGCTGATGAAGATATGCAATCCTGAATTATGACATTACCAGGCTAAAGTTGGCAGTCCTACATTACAACGAAAACAGCCGCAGAGGACAGGCAAAAACTAAGCAAGGGGAGAAAAGATATTCTGTTTTGTATCCCAAGTACAAATCTGGTGGACACATTGTCAGAAAAATCGTGGAAAAATCTACTTACGGTAAATAAACTATATATATCACCAATTTCTGCTCTTATATACCCAAAGGCTTAAATATTATAGGGTATGTGCAAGACCTCTTTTGTGCACTATGGGATGTTATGCTGAAAGAATGTGAAGTACCAGTTATGATGTTACCACCACCTGCACTCTGTGATAGTTTGGAAAAACCTGAAAAACAAGGCAATTGTTGAACATCAGACCAGATTTTCAAAATAATTGTGTGTGTGTGTAATTGGTTATATTGTTGGATGAAATCCTGTGTAATTATCAGATGGAAATGTCTCTCTTATTTTCTTGACAGCACAAGCAGGTAATACAACCCTGACATTACGGCCAAGCCATCCCCAACACCATCGAGTCAGTTGCCTGTATGCAATATATCCTTAAAAAATAATAAAACAGAGTAGTGAAAAAATGTTATTATTATTACTATTATTATTTTTATTATTATCATTATCATTATTATTATTACTATTATTATTACATATTATATGCATACTCGTGCATTGATGCTGGGAGAGAGTCCATTCCATGTTCCTGTCAATATTGATAGTATGCTGCTTGCAGTACCCATACGTTCAGACACCACGCCCTCAAATCCTGAATGTCTGGTTATGCAACTTGCAGGTTCATTCTTAGTCTCTCCCATTTTTGCTACCACTTTGTTGATTTCTTTGCAAACACAATCTAAGCTGGTTGGCATTATCTGGCAGCATTCACAATCACACCTATATATTGACGAATACACACGATTTTACACACACACACTGAACTTGGTAGCTATCACTCTCTTACCAAGACAAATCTAAAAGCCTGTCTGGATCATCCTCTCAGCAGAACTGCTGCTGTCTGAAGAATTTGAAGCACTTGGTTCAAATCTATAAGGTTCAATGGAAGATCCAGAAGAGCTATCACTAGTGTATTCTTCAGAATCAGTAGTTGAAATGCTACCATCACTCCCACTGTATGAGGAATAGGCCTTGCCCAATTATGCTAGCATAATTTTGAGAATAATAGGTATGCTCTAGCATAGCAGAATAATGCCAGAATAATAGGTACAATTTGAGAGGAAGTGGGTGGAGACAGTGGGTGGAGTCAGTGCAATGAGCTTCATCAGCAGTTTAGTGGAAAAAAAACAGCATGGCTTCTAGTTCTTCAACCTTAACTGATGATTTTAGTGCTAGTATATACTAGCAGTGAGTCCACTCAGGACACCAATGAGGTACAAGTAATCTCACTATTGGACAAGCTTCATAGTCCTACTTCTTCTGAATTGTCAAGAAAACACTTAACCCTCCTCCAATTGGGGCAAAAAAAAGCAAAGGTAAAACTGCAGATGATCCTAAAACAATTACACCTAGTGTGCGTATGAAGCAGTATCCCCTTGACAGTCACAAATAAGAATCTTTTTTGCTCTGCTTGTAGAGAAACATTATCACTAAAGAAGAGTGTGATTAATTTGCATATCAAATCTGTGAAGCATGAAAATGTGTAATTTGCTATATTTGTACTGTGATAATCTGAATTTTTCTGACCATCGAATAATTATTATAGAAGAATAATGGGTAAGCTCATAAGAATAATAGGTAGGATTTAGGAGAATAATAGGTAAGACTAGGCAGCATAAAAGAATAGAATAATAGGCAAAAATATTAGCATAATTGGGCAAGGCCTAATAAGGAAGCATCACTTCAGCTGTTATCACTGCCTGAGGGTATAGGTTGCCATCCTATCTGGCTCAAAACCTCGAAGTTTACACAAGCACGCTGAAGTTTACACAAGCACGCTGATCCGCGCGGTACTCAACTTGTGACGTCGCGTGATCAACAAATGGCTACTTAATTAGCGTGGGAGTAGGGTGCATTTTCAAAGGCCCATACTTGACCAAACACTGTTAAAAAAATTTTGGAGTGATACTGTGTTATTCTCTACTGAATGACTCAAAAAAAAAAAAATGGTGACAGTTATCCTTTAAGGTAGTAGCTACTATTACAGGTCACTTTTGCAAGAGATATCAGAAGATGTCAGGTTCAGATATGTCTAAGTCTAGAAAGCCAGAAAAACCCTTTACCCAATGCCTGCCCTACATGTTTGACCTACACACATGCTAACATGTACAGACTCCAAAATTCCTGTAAGTGAGACTAATGAATTGCTGAAATCTAACTACATGATCAATAATGGTTGGAAAACCTTTAGCAGCAGGAAGACAATGAATATACCAATTCTAACTCAACAGTTAACCATGCCTTCATTGATGTCAGTTATTGTTGTTGTTGTTTCATCATTATTTTCGAAGTTCAGTTATTTGTACCTCTGGTAATGCGAATAGACATTTCACCTATGAATCAGCATCTCCATCCTTTGAATTGGGCATTTTAATAGACCTAAAATTGCCATACTGCTTCCTCTCTATTGTTACTTAGTTTTCATCTCACACAGTATGGTTAATACAGTTTCATAGTGGCAAACAGTAAGAAAATGTCACAGGAATGTTGGTGCAAGTATCAAACCAAAACAAACTAAGAAATACTAGTACAGTAGACCCTCAGTTATCCGAATCCCGCTTATCTGAACTCTCGCTAATCCGAACACCTTTTTTTTTTTGGAATTATAATCATATTCATTGGAATTTTGCTGTGCATTAAATAGATAAGAGATTAAGACTCCATTCAAAATGACTTACGTGTATTTCGAATATCCCAACATTTCAAATATCCGAACAACCCTCGGTCCTGAGGTGTTCGGATAACTGAGGGTCTACTGTATTGATAGTTATGTGGCATTGTAGGGATTCATACAGGAATTTTCGCTAGGGGGGGAAAATTATGTCGAGTCGCAAAAAAAAGTTTATCTACATAATTATTATGGTCAAGTCATGACTGTGAGACTGTGAAACAGATTTCAGATGAAAACTTGACAAACTATATAATAGTGAGGCGCTGCTTCCGAGACCATTTTTAGGGTCTTGAAGTTATTTGGCTTATACATCCAGAGCGCAGCGAGGGCACTACCTAGGGCCTGAACACAGTAGTTCACAACGGCTGCACAGTGCCTAACTAATTTAGAATGTAACGACTGCTCTTTAACAACGCAATAGGATGGACTCTAAATGCAACACAAATTGACCCTGGCTTCAAAGTCGGGAGACTAAGTTTATAGTGTTCCTCTCTGGAGTACCTAAGCAATATAAAGTCTCTCTGTCACTATACAAACACTACAGCTTCTATGCTTTAATACGAATTGGTATTGAAGGACCAGTAGTAATCATTAATTTTGAAGAAAAAAGGGGAGGGAGGGAGGGGGGAGGGGGAATCCCAGGGCTCCCATAGTATGAAACCCTGGTATGGTACCTATCATGGACCATTCATGTTATGGTACCCATCATGGACAATTCATGTAATGGTACCAATCATGGACCATTCATGTCATGGTACCCAGAAAATAAAAAATAAAGTCTTAATTTGGAGGATGAATTGAAGGGGGAGAAAGGAACTTCCCAGAGGGGGGGGGGGGGAAACTTTGGCTAGGGGGGAACCTTCTGCCCCTCCTCCTCTTGATGAAACCCTGCATTGTTACATCTGGTGCAATCTTTGGAGTGAGTTTATCAAGACAATTGGAATGATGACGTCCTTGCTGATTCAGTATTACATACTGTACATACAAGTTTAAATTGATGGATTCTGTATTTTCATTATTCCTTATGTTATATACAATTTTGTTGTAATTTCTTCCTATAGTTGGCTTGGTTGGATATTGCGGTATGGCTTTCGCCATGATTTGCAACAGTCTGATCTATATGCTTGTCCTGGTGAAGCAGACTCAGAAAAGCTACAAAAAAAATTTGTAAAGTAAATATAAATAGTGTGGAACATCACATTTTAATTGTATTTATAGATATGTAGATTAATTACTGTGTGACTGATTGAGTGAATAAATAATTAGATTGATTAATTATGTACTAGAGAATTTCTTTAATTAATGGATTGATAGTTGTATATAAATGGATTGATAGTTGTATATAAATGGATTAATTAATTGTAGTGGATAAAGTTATTTACCGATTGATTGATGTATTAATGAATTGGTTGATTAGAATGATTGCTGTTATTATTAACATTAAATTAGGTACTGGGGTAAGGAACTGGCCAAGGAGTCCAGAGGTGGTAAACCTAGAGTAAGTGTGGTCATTTTCAAGTGCTTCTGGTGGAGATTTACTTGGCATGGATTTCTGACTTTTGTTGAAGTAAGTAACAACTATTTTGAAATAGTCTGTCTTGTATTTACTAAAAAATACTGTGGCATAGATTTCTATGAACATAGGCCAGGCATTGTTGCTAGGCCAGCTAGCTCGCTATTTCACTCTTCCGTGTGAATTACGTGATGATGTTGAAACCAGAAACGCATATATTAGAGGCACTTGTAAGTTTTATATAATAAAGTTTGACATACGCTTATTTTTATTTATCAATATAGTTCTGATCCTGCTGTCATTTTTAACAATTTTCCTCCATGCTCACGCTTTTCTTGTTGGGCAAGTGATTGGCATGTTGGTCAGAATTATGATGACTTCAGCTATTTATAATAAAGTAAGTTTATTATTATTATTGAGTTTGGACCAAATACAGTATGCTGGGCATTAATTACATAAATATTGGTTTGGCGTCATTTGTTTATCTCAGCAAATCTGCTAATCTTGATCTGCATCTGTAAGACAGAAGCACCAAAGGTGCGAACCCTCAGCGTTACTATAAAGTAGCTAGTTAGCTAGTAGTTACAAAGACCCAAAGAATAATTTATTAGGTGTAGTATTATGTCAATATGGAGCTCATTCCAGTCAATATGTTGATATTACTTTTTTGTAAAAAATGATAATTTATTTTGTTTAAAATAAAAATTTTTGTTAAAATAATGTTTTTAGGAAATTGTATACCAAATTGTTATAGTTAATCTAACATTTTTATTTGGTATATATAAGTACTATTTAACATCAACCCTTTTGAAGACTTTTTCAACGCATCGCGTGTTGTTTTAGAATTAGAATTTGATTTCTGAATCTCTACCGTAAAGCAACCCACATATAACCATAAACAAACCTGCCAGACATAAAGTAGGTAGCTGTAGCCTCAAAAAAGCTTGTAAAAGCCTGAAAAGGAACAGTCCATCATACAGCAGGTTTTGAGGAGCCTCCGAGAAAAAAGACCGGTTGATTTCTCGCGATGTCTGGTAGGAAACTTTATTCATATTCTTCCAAAATGCTGTAGGACTCTCTATAGGGTTCATACTTTCTATTCTGACTGTTTGAAGTTCATAGCTAACAAAAAAACTTGGGCGCTCAGCGCCCTGGAAATTCTCAATCTCTGTTTTCAGACTACAACAACACATAACCTGCCTGCCCATATGGATTCACTTTTAAAAGTAAAGTACAATACCTCCTCAGCATATAAAAAAGAAACATTGAATTTTTTTTTTTTAAGTGGAGAAAGCAGGCCTGTCCTCATCCACTTATATGCAGTTATGGCGTCGAATTGGTTAAGGCTGTAGAAAATCAATGCAACTAAGTAGACTCACTTTTTTATGAACGAGTCAATTGGCGTATTACTGGTAAGTAGTGTTAAAAATTCTTGTTACGCTGACAATTCATACTATGAGAATCTTTTTTTACTTGTTTGCTCATCATCGCTGCAATGTTGTACTGAGCACAAGTTAATGTGTGTGTGTGTTTGTTTGTTTGTTTGTTTGCAGGTGCTCACCTTGAGCCAGACCACCATTGGAAGGATTTCTATTGGCCATGTCATTAATTTAGCCTCTAATGATGTCCACCGCTATGATCTGGTATGTAGTGGACTTTAGAGTTTTATATGGAAATACAATAATAATCTACATAAGATTTGTTACTCCATGGTTTGGCAGCTCAATTGGGTCAATTAACAGTGCACACGCGTTGCTATGTGCCAGCAACGTGATTGAAATAGTACGAGGCAAAGCCGAGTGCTATTTCAATTTCTTCACAAGTGCTATTGATCCCTAATAGCACAGGTTACCCGTGCTATCACTCGCTAATAGTAGGCCAGCTTTTAAAAAGTTATTTGCAATTGTAGCTATATTATATCGTTCACTCACTATCTCCTTATTTCAGGATTAGCTTCCGCTGGAACTTTCTTTTCAACATGCGGCTCCTCCTAATCTGTTGCAAAACATTCCGTCTAATACGGGTAGAGGTTCTGTTGTAAAGAAGGACACTGTCTCCAACTAAAAACTACTCAAACTGTACGTTTCCAAGGTTAACACTGCACGCGTGCGCACTTACCCATACTATTTCATTTACCTACCGAGGTATTTTACTTAGTTTCCACTTAGTTACCGAGGTATTTCAATTAGTTACGCGCTATTTCACTTTCCCCGTGCGATTTCAATTAAACAGCGATTTTCCCCATTGAATGGGCAACTTATTAGTTATTGTTATAATGCTAGTAACTGGTGGTGTGCATCAATATGAAAAATGGGCGACCTAGCCAAGCTAAATTTTATGTTGTAATTAATAAAAATTGTGTTATCCTGTAAATGTTCAACAGCCACTAACTACTGAAGTTCTTATTAACACTACTTTGAAGAGCAAAAGCCCAGCCCAACTGAATGGTAAAGGCTATGGCATTGCGGGTGTGGCCAAGTGGAAGAGGTGGTCCATGGGACTTTACATGCGCTAAGTAGCCCAATATAGCAAGTGGCAAGGTGAAAAGTTCTCCACACACAGACCCAAGAACTGAATAGCCAAGTCGGGAAGAATCAAGAATAGTCTTCACTCCTTAACACTCTCAGTGTGAATTGCACTTTCCAGGAGGGGGAGTGCGAAATGGGGGCAAAGTGCTGTAAAGTGCTAGCACCAATGGACACCTTAATCCGCAGTATCAGCCGTAATGGGGGAGCTTGCCCCAGTCCTTACGTACATGCACACAAGTGCATTGTAATTTATCATTGTTGTAATTCGAAATAAGTTAAATGAATAGAGGTCATAAGGCACAACCCAGTCCTATACATAATAGATGTACTAATTTCTTTACATACACTGAGTTATAAGAGTCAGTTTACTATGAGCTTCTTCCCTTAGCATAGATTATATAGTGTCACACGTCTAGTTTTCTTGAAACACTAGTGTAGTGTTTAGTAGTGCACTGTAGTCAAAATGTATTCCTTTTTGACAGCACGCTTAGCTCAAAATGTATGCTTTCTTGTTCCTAAAGAAAAGTAGCATAGCTTTTAATACGACTATACTGTGCATAGTTATGAGGTGGAAATGGTTTATAATTGTATTTTTGAATGCTTGATATCTTTACCATTGATTGACTCTCTGATTTATTATGAATTATGGAGGTTATATTATGACATGATTTTTTTATGTGCTAATGTGTGTGCATACACACACATGTACATGCCTAGGCATTTTTGCTTGTTCACTTTGTATGGATGGCTCCATTACACACTGCTGTCACAACTTACCTGATATACTTGGAGATCGGATGGGCCTCCTTTTTGGTCACAGCTCTGATTTTGTTGGTTGTTCCTGTCCAGTTCTTTTCGTCAAAATTCTTTTCTAAACTGAGGTAAGGCGAAATATGACTAAAGCTTTAGCTGTGGCTTCTTCACAGGAGGGCAATCTTTTTCTTATGTGCTCTGTAATGGATTATGGTGTTCAATTTTTGCATGTGTCCAGGTTCAGGTCGGCTAAAATAACAGATCAGCGAATACGCATCATGAATGAAGTCATAGTTGGGATACAAGTGATCAAAATGTATGCCTGGGAGTATGCCTTCAAGAGAGTTGTTGAGCAGTTGAGGAAGTAAGAAATTTTGGAGGGATAAATTTAGTGCCATTATTTCAAATGTCTGTTGCTCAGTTTTTATTTTTGTACACTAGCACACCGCTATTATATTATTAATGTTATATAGGCATGAAATAAAGCTTATTGCCTTTGGAGGGATCATCAGAGTTTTGACCATAGCCTTCAATTTAGGCGGAATTTCACCATTCATTTTTGGAACCACTTTCCTGGTATATGTTGGCGCTGGAGGAGAGTTGACTGCTCAGAGAGTGTTCACCACTTTGTCACTTATCCATGTTCTCAGAAGAATTAGTGTCACTTTCGTAGTTCGATGCTTCTTTAATTTATACGAGGCTTCAGTTGCTAACTCTCGAATTCAGGTATGGGTGGAATTTTGTGTAAACTCACTATGGTATAATTTTCCCCAATAATTTTTCCCTTATTTGGCAGTAATTGTGATAAGTGTGATTTTAAATAAAATTATTATTGACTATTGAAAATTATTATATTGACCAATGTTTATTTACTTGACTACAATTGGTTGTTTTTTTTTTTTGTAATGCAGGATCTACTTCTGCTAGAGGAGCAATTTCCGTCAGGTGAAATTAAAGCAGCAAAAAATGGTGAGAGAAAAGTTTAGTGTTTGTATCCTTGGTATTAGTAGTTTATGAATAAAGGCTATATGTCTAATATGTAATTTTCTAAGATTTTGTTACTGGTTTGTTTGCTACGTTAAATGTAAACCAGCTGACCAATATCATTTGGCTGTGAGAGAACATATTTTCTTAGCAGTTATTATTATTATTATTATTATTATTGTTATTATTATAATAGGAAATTTTTCTCTTTTTTACAGCCAATATTTTTAATTATAACTTAAACCGACGTTTCGACTTCTTGCCGTAGTCCTCTTCAGGGGTCAACTGAGGTAGAACTGTTACCTTGTGTTATTATATCACCACGGAGAGTTTGACCTCAGTTGACCCCTGAAGAGGACTTCGGCAAGAAGTCGAAATGTCGGGTTAAGTTATAATTAAAAATATTGGCTGTTAAAAAGAGAAAATTTTCCTATTATTATAATTATTTCAGCCGAGAACGACTGAATTATTATTATTGTTGTTGTTATTATTATTATTGTTATTGTTGGTATTATTATTTTAGCATATAGTATTATATGAGTATTTAGTAGTAAGTACAATAATACATGAATAAATTCCTTTGTTATATATTAGAATTGGAAGTGGGTGAACTTGAAAGGGACATGGTGGTGGAGTTTTCAGTTTGGTTTTGAATTGTGTTTGAGGTGGTGTGAACAGTATCTCTGCAGTAAGCATTGATTTCAAATCTTCCTGATTCCTTCTGATTGTCATTGGTCCACAAGATGGCATAGAAATTAGATGAAGGAATAGTTTGGTATTTGGTTCTGTCTGTAATTTGTGGGCCACATAATTTGTAGAGTAAGGTAGGATTGGTCTCTGTGTGGAAGGACAAGTAGTCTTGGCAGGTGTCTGCATCAGAGAGAGCTGTGGTTCTATCTAGAGGAGTCAGTTGTACCATGTCAGATTGGCACGATAAAGAAATGTTATAGATACAGAAGTTTCTGTTGTAGTAAGCTCCAGTTGGAGTTTGACGCTCAAATCCTGGGGACGTAAATGTTACTGACTGTTCATCATTGCTTGGCTCCAAGATGTCATTAAGAGCAACTCTGTGTTTTAAACTGCATCGAACTTCATTTTGTAGATCTCCACATTGTCTAGCAACTCTCCAACGGAAACATTTGACAGTGCTGCAGAACAAAATGTTCTTATTGAAAGACATAGGTTTTACTATTTATAGCTAGGAACTCACTTTTCTGGTACTTCAGGTAGACAGTCTCCATAGAGACCAATGTCTTCATCATAGTGTCTTCCCCAGGCTTTGTCAGGATCCTTTATAGCACACGACCCAAAGCGTCCTCTTCCTTCCTCACAGGTGCAATCCTGAACTGCACCATAAGATAGACTAAGTTGGATAGTTATGTGAAGGATGAATGCTAGGATAAGATATGCCATTTGTCTGAAATTTCCTGTAGCTGTTGATTGGATGTTGTTGGCTAGTTTTGTTTTTGTCGTGTCCTATGAAGTGGATGATCTCCTTCTTTTTACTTGTCCTAGACTCAGAAACATACTTTTATATCACTTTGGTGGCTGTTTGCCTCAATTAGGGAAACTTTGACAAATCTAGATTTCTCCCCTATTACTCATTAGTTCCCATTCTCCTTTAATCTTTCAACATTTCCCTTTTTCCCTCATTCAATATACGTAAGTCTTTCTTTACAGTGTTTTCATTATTGCGTGCATCCAGATCGTTTCTTTGAAGTGTATACTTTACGTCATAGAAATATCGAGCATTTCTGTATAAACTTGTACGTATGGTAAGAATAGAACGTACGGGGTAGACTGGGTCATGTTGCAACTGTTGTAGCAGTTTGTGTTTGCTTGTGTTGTAAAGCAAACTTAGGGCCCACTGTATTCAGTTCTTAGTATGTAGAAACGCATTATCATGTGCAAGTCTATCAGCAGGCTTGCAAGGTAGGATAAAATGCAGACATTTGTCTTATTATTACTGTGATTATTATTATTAGTAGTAGTAGCAGTAGTAATAGTAGTAGTAGTAGTAGTAGTAGTAGTATTGTTGTTGTTTTTGTTGTTGTTACATTCTAGGTTCTTACAATATGGACATGAATGAAAGTTTGGAGACTAATAGCTATTTTAGAGATTCACCTTGGCTTCCAAGCACTAGAAAAATCGCTGACAACAAGGAGTCTGTTGAACTCATGGCTGTCACCAAGACTGGAGTGAATGTGAAGAAGGATTGCTCTGTCAAGATAACCAACCTATGTGCTTCGTGGGCAGCAGATGAGAACAAGCTGGTTCTGCAAGATATTAATTTCAAGACTAATCAAGTTAGTGATCATGGTACTAGAACAAAGATAATAACAACTACTATTAATTAACCCTTCACTGGCACCGACACGTGCTGGCGCTCAGCATTTAGTCTGCACTACTCCATTGGGTTTTTTTTTTGTTTTGTTTTTGTTTTTTTAATGGATTATCTAATATGACGTTCCATTTTTTGTTGATTTTTTTTTGTTCCTGTGACTAACTACTTCAATAACAGATCGAAATGATAATATTTGTATTTTTTAAACAATATGGCTGCCGAAATACTTCCCTTTGAGCCAACACCCAGTGTATTTTGACCCTTGCGTTTTTGTGTTTGCTTCATTGTCTGTCCCTTCCTATATCTCCACTAAGCAAAATCTTTCAGTTTAGTGATCCTGTATCATTCAAAGAAATTTAATTGTTTGCTTCAAGGTTGTTTCTATATGCCACATTATGTACTTAAAAACTTACTGTTAGACTCAGCACTATGCAGTAATTCTTTAGAACTTCATGTTGTTGTTGTTGTTGTTGCTGTTTGTTTTTTGTTTTCAAGTCCCAAAATGTTGTGGCGAAAGGTTACTATGGTTTTGAGACCCTTTACCAGACATAGTTTCAAAAACTCTGCTGTTTGTATGTAGTAGCTGTGAGTGCTTGTTGTCAAGAGCTACTAGTAATTCAGATAGTCGGTATGCAATATTAAGGACTAGAAAATACCAGTACTCGGGAAATTGAGGTCAGAAAGTAGTTCCGTATTTGTTAGCTAATGTATGTAATGGTCACAATCGCTAAGTACTTAAACTTTTAGAAATGGACTGATAAATTCTTTTGAAATGTTTTGTTGGTGCACAGGCTCACTCGCCATTTGTGCTCAAGCACACTATTTGTATTTAGTACTAAACAGGGCCTAATACCTATGTTGTCACAGGAAAGGCATTAAAAAGTATACAGGATGTAGCTTAAGGCAATATTTTCTCATATCACTGTGTTCAGAGGTATCACATCGGGTTATTATTATACAAGTGTTTATTGCACAGGAAACTCATTACTATGGTATTCACACATGAGCAGTACACATAATTTATTATTCATTGGATACCACAAAATATCACTCATCTGATTGACTGTATTTCCCTCGTGCCTGCAGCACTCGTATATATACTAAGCCAACAGACTTTTGATGCTCTCCATAGATTTTAAAGAAAATTATAAAACTCATTTGATATTCTTTATAACAATGACAATATTTGGCTAACCAAGGTAGTATTGATCAACTTTTTTTTAAATTTATCATGATTTATGTTTGGATATGTTTAATACTATTCTAGTGATTTATATTTGCATAGTTGAACAATTAATACTTACACAATTCTGTGCTATTTTTATTTTAGGAGTCACCTTTGCTGAGCATCATAGGAGCCATAGGATCAGGAAAGGTACAATACCTTAATGTGATACTTGTGTTTATTATTAATGTATTCCTCCCTCTTTTCCCTCTGCCACCAGTCTACACTGTTACAGTGCCTGTTAGGGGAACTGTCACCAATGAAGGGAAGTGTACAGATCGAAGGAAGTGTATCTTATGCGGCACAAGAACCGTGGATATTCTCTGGTACTGTTCGTGAGAACATCACATTTGGCCTTCCTTATGACAGGGAACGATTTTATAAAGTGGTTGAAGCATGTGCATTATCCAAAGTAAGCACTTTATGGTGTGAATAATAGAGTAACCATTTTTTCTTGTTTTTTTTGTTTTTGTTTTTCTTTAGGATCTGGACTCCTTTTCTGATGGGGACTTGACCATAGTAGGTGAGAGAGGAGTTACTTTGAGTGGTGGTCAAAAAGCTCGAGTTAACTTAGCAAGAGCTGTGTATCGAGATGCGGATGTGTACCTTTTGGACGATCCACTCAGTGCAGTAGATACTGCAGTAGGAAAGCATTTGTTTGATGAGTAAGTATTATTGCAGTGTTGATTAACAAGACATGTTATTGGAGACATCCAGTGTACTACATATGTAACTTATAGGTGTCTACGTGGTATTCTGGCAAACAAAATAGTCATTCTTGTTACTCATCAAGTTCACTTTGCTCTTCAGTCGGACCAGCTCCTGGTTCTAAAAGATGTTAGTTGTTGTTGTAGTTGTTGTTGTTGTTGTTGTGTTTCTCTGTGAGTTATTTAAATTATCTAATGTGTGGCATGATGTAGGGAAAGGTACAGATTTATGGGACCATGTCTGAGTTAGAATCTCAGAATATCGACACTGAGCAACTTCTTGGATTGATTAAAAGCAAAGATTCTGAAGATGATGAATTTGCTTATGAGAAGGAAGATAATTTGGACCAGGATGATGCAGAAAACGGTAAATTAATAGGTATCCCCTATGTGCACTGAGGGTTAAATGTAAATGTTATTTACGATGTTTAGTAGTTTCCTTATTTGTTATTATTCAGAAGTTGATGCACCCCAATCACCGAAGAAGGAAAAAGACCAGCTTTCTGTATACTCTGCTCATTCAATGATGTCCATTCAGTCAGCTATTGGGACAAGTCTCTTGGATAAGGTAAACATTGCGAACACTTGTAGCAGTACCACTTGGGGGGCATAGTGTTTTGCTGAAGCAAAACTGTTGGCATCCAATGTATGCATTTTCAATATTTACGATGAAACTAAAATATTACAATTTCATTTTTATTATTCAGTCATTCTCGGCTGAAATAATTATAATAATAGCGGTTTTTCTCAGTTTTGACAGATGTTTAATTAAAACATATATTGACTCCTGAGGAGGCCTTTGACAAGAAGTCAAAACGGCGAGCTAAATTTTAATTTAAACATGTTTTTCATTTTTTCTGTAGGTTCCAGTTAAAGCCATGACTATGTCAGAGGAAAAGGCTCATGGTACCATATCTATGAAGACCTACATCCACTACTTCAGGGCAGGAGCAAACTTTATCATACTTACTGTGGTCTTCTTTGTCTTTCTTCTAGCTGATGTGAGTTTACAAAGTTTACATAACATTTGCAGGAAATATTCTCTCTTTCTTTAAGGTTGCTACAATAATAGGAGACTGGTGGCTATCCAGCTGGTAAGAATTGACTATGCCCATTTATTCTTGCCTTTTAATGCTTTTAATTTATTGGGTACAGGGCACTTTGTTTTCAATCCAACACCTCTCAGATTATTAATTCAACAGATAATTTAACAACTTGCCCGCCAGAAAGTGATATCGCAAATGAAGCTCGATCATGTACAATACAGGAATCATCTAGAGTCATTGTATACGCCTCTCTAGTGTACTCTGCGATTATTATTCATTTTATCAGAGGAGTGTTATTCTATATAGTGTGCATCAATGCTTCTAGAATTCTGCACAATAGGATGTTTTCCAACATCCTACGTACACCAGTGAACTTCTTTGATACCAACACTAGTGGTAAGTAAAAGAATGTTAGCTGTCGGGTATTAAAATTAAGTGGACCAAAGCATTAAAATGATGGGATGGAATGTGTGTGTTTAATTCAGTAATTTTTCTCTCCTACTGCTACAGGTCGTATTCTCAACAGATTCTCAAAAGATGTGGGATTTCTTGATGATCTTGTTCCAATTACTTTCTTCTTCTTTCTTTCGGTATGTAATTGACAACTGAAGCAATAGAGACACTCTCAGACACATAGCATATTTTTAAATGCTTAAAATTATGATCACTCTGTTGTATATACAGTAGGAGACAGAATAAAGTTCCAAATTCCATTCCGTAGTACGGCCTGTCCTTTGTACTCATTTGTTATTAATTACTTGCTTTCATTTACAATAAATAATTCAGTATATTAATAGATTGTATGCTTTATGTGTTTTAGCTTTTTACGAAGTTCCTTGGAATACTTGCCGTAGCTGCTGCTGCTAATCCATATCTGTTGATAGTGATACCTATTGTTATCATCCTGTTCCTCGTTTTGCGATGGTACTACTTAAAAACTGCAAGGGATATCAAAAGACTAGAAGCTTTGGGTAAGTTAGTCTCGTATATCACTTCAGTATTTTATTTATTGTCTTTATTGCAGCAAGAAGCCCGGTGTACTCTCATATCTCTACTACTTTACAAGGTCTACCTACCATCAGGGTATTTGAACAAAAGAACATTGCTTTTCACTATTTGCATAATTACAATAATGAGCACACAAGAGTAAGTTTGTTATATATTTTTTGTTATTTTTTTATTTACTCATTTTTATTTCATTTTAGGGATGGTACTTGTATATTGTTTCTACACGGTGGTTTGGAATTCGGCTAGACATTCTGACTAACATTGTGCTGTTCTGTACTGTCGCTTTCTCTGTTCCATTGGTTGCTCATACTAGTAAGCTATTTTATGAAACTGAATTTGATTATGATAATCTGCTGTGACTTTTCTTTAAGATACTAATTTGGATCCCAGTCTTCTGGGTCTTGGATTGACCTATGTGGTATCATTAGCTGGAATGTTTCAATTTTGTGTCAGACAAAGTGCAGAGTTGGAAAGCCAGGTACATAATTTACTTCATTTCAACACAGCATTTTATTTATTTATTTATTTATTTATTTATTTGCTTAATTATTAATAGATGGTATCAACTGAGAGAGTTATGGCTTATCACCGTTTAGAAAATGAGGCTCCACTTGAGACTCTATTGCCGCAGAATAAGCCCTCCAAATCATGGCCCAATGAGGGACAGATTGCTCTAACAGATGTGTCGTTTCAATACTCACAAGCATTACCTTTGGTTCTCAAAAATGTAACATTTTCTGTGAGACCGTCTGAAAAAGTAGGGATCGTTGGCCGTACTGGAGCTGGGAAATCTTCCCTTATATCTGTGCTATTTCGAATGGCTGAGCCTGGTGGTTCCATTGTCATCGATGGCGTGGACACCAAATCTATTGGATTACATGACCTGAGGCAAAAAATGTCCATAATTCCTCAAGACCCAGTTTTGTTCAGTGGAACTGTCCGCTACAACTTGGACCCCTTTGAGGAATATTCTGATGCAGAACTGTGGGAGACTTTGGAACAAGTACAACTAAAGAGTGCAGTGGAAGAAATGGAAGGGCAGCTAAGTGGGAACGTAACTGAGGCTGGAGGAAACTTCAGTGTTGGCCAGAGACAGCTTGTTTGTCTTGCAAGAGCACTCCTCCGAAAGAACAAGATTTTGATTTTGGACGAAGCTACAGCCAATGTAGATCCAAAGTAGGTAGTTCAACTTAGGAAACCAAAATGACTCAGTCTGTTGTTGTGTGAATGTAGGACTGATGGGATCATCCAAGAGGCAATCAGGGAAATGTTTGTGGATTGTACGGTACTCACTATTGCACACAGACTCAATACAGTCATGGATTCTGATAGGATTTTGGTTAGTTTGAAAAATGTGTGTGTGTGTGACAGAAAGATTCATGTTATACTCAAGGTTATCTCACCCACATTATTTCAAACCATTCAACTTTGCACTCATGAAAAAGAGAAATAAAATATACACGTATACAGTATTTAGTATTAACAGTACTAAATACCATTGCGTGCAGTGTATATTTCCAACTACACTTGGCTTATTATCATCTCATAACTATAAGTGTGAGTTGTACCGGGATTTTTAGTGGGGACATTTTGCCCCCCCCCCCCTTTGAAATTTACGATAAAATTATGATGACCATCATGGTGTTGCTACTAAATTTTCACCATTTCATAGAAATGACAACACCCTGAAATTTCAAAAAAAAATGTTGGTTCGACCCATCTCAGATTTGGCTAAAATTAAAATACCCTGAGTTGTTATTTCCATTAAGATTGTTTCCTTAGGAGAATAAATGAAAGGCTTTTTCTCTCCAATTTTTTCTGTTCATTAGAGTGCCCACCTAACCTTCCCCCATTGTTGTTGTTGTTGTTGTTGTTTTGTTGTTTTTTTGTTGTTGTTGTTGGTTTTTTACTAGACCTTATCGGATATACTGACAGCTGCTCGTAAATATAGAGTGGAAAAAAAACAAACCCATGGGTGTTTTCCTTGCATGGGCTGTAAAAATTACAGTGCTTATTTATCTTTTTCAACACAAGTTTTTTGGTATGTTGCGACGCTATGTACAATTATACTTTTTGATGCCAGAACAGGACTGATTATAAGTTAGTTATAGGATAAGTATAGAACAATCACAATTACCAAGCCACATTAATAAGCTAATACAAGCAGCTATCTATGTTTCCAGCTTTCTGTCATTAGCCCTCAGCACGCATGCACGAGAGGGTTGTAGTAGTCGTCCTGTCTGTCTGTCTGTCACACTCTGATTTTGGAGATTAACCGTTGATTTAGGTATGAACTTACTCAGAATGAAGATTTAGGACCATTCATTGTGCTACTTTTTTATATTTCGGGGTAATTGTTAAGAAAACGTGAAGCTTTCAGCTCCGCGTGGGTACCAGCTTTTGTGGGTAACGCCCCTTAGTATCATGTCATAATCACGTGAGCAAATAATTTCTTGCAGCCCGCGGTGTAGTTTGCTTTATGCCCTGGGAAGTTAATGGAGTTGAAGAAGTGAAGTGTCACATTGAAAATGTATACCGGTGAGTGTTTCTGGCCTTCTCTTGTGAATACCAGGTTCCATGTACCATTTTCATTGCTCGAGCTATATTGATGCCTGATTAAAATAGCTAATAGATTGCTTGTTCTTTTTGTGTGAGAAAGTATTGTAATAGCTAGGTAATGTTTAGTAGTGCTGAGGGTTCGCACCTTTGGTGCTTCATTTGTGTATAGAAATACATGTAGCAATAAGAGATATTGGTTTAACTATTTTAAGACTAATAAAGCATTCATGTGAAATGTTGCTTACAGGTAATGAGTAATGGTCGTGTAAAGGAGTTTGATAGTCCTTATCGCCTTCTACAAAATTCTGACTCCCAACTCTATAAAATGGTGGAAAAGACAGGACCTGAAGCTTCTCAAAAACTTCATCAAATGGCTCTGGAAGCCAGGTCAAGAACAAACAGAAAAATGAGTGTGTATTGATTTATTTAACAATTGGATTGATTTGAGTTATTTAAAAATTTCTAATAATATTAATATTTTTGCAGATTTATATTCTTTTTCTTTTGTTATTGTGAAATAAATTATATAAGTATTTCTGTAAAGCTCTTTAAATTAGCTGTAGGTATAGTGAAACAAAACAATTAGATACATGTGCCTGATTAAAATAATTTGGACAGGTATGCGTTTCCTTATGCAGCAATATTAATAGACAATTCGATGGCCGGGTTGCCAAATTATTAAAGTAACAAGACAGCTAGGAACCAAATTAGCTAATTACTCCAGTTTTTTTTTTCCTCCCACCTACAAATTTTAAGTGATGAGTATAAGCGGGACATTTAGTGCACTATCCACACAGATGTCAGAATAAAAGATTCAGAAATGGATATTTTGTTATTACATGTAATGTTCTTCACAGTGTGCCCGCTAATGAGAGTCCAACTTAGTCCCCATTGTAAAAAGTAAAATTTTGTGACCATGGGTATGGCATGTGTATTCTTAAATATTCTTGGGTTGCTTTCCATTAAATACATGTGTGAACTATAATTGTTCTAGAAGAGAGAGAACTGGATAATTTGACGACCTGTTACCAACTTTCCTTGAGTATTTGGATGACGACCGTTTACCTATTCTACTTCGATTAACTTTTATCCTACTATATTCTACTACTTATACTATAGCAGTGCTAATAAACAGGCTTTACTAGCTCCAACAGTGTGCAATCATTCCTAGACATTTCAACTCAAAATTTTCTAGTGGAGGACAATTTCAATTTTACATTCATTTTTATTTACACGAAAACCACCTCCCTTGTAAAGGCCCAGGGTCCGAGTTATTCTGAGCTTTTGTTCTTATCGTCAGTAAACAAATTTTGCAGTGTTATTATATCGCTTTGGGGAGAAGACACCATGGCCAATATATATCCTGGAGGGAAAAAGCACATGTGCTATTACTACGATGGTATGTTTGAAATTGTGAACTAATTCAACTTGAACTCGTCACAATTACAAATTGCGCAATAAATAGATATGTTGTAAGCCTTCGACGACGTTCCAGTGTATTGACATTTTTGATAGAAATAAGCGTAGTTTTGTGTTTGCAAACTGGTTAGTGCATTATACATTAGCTGGGCGGAGGGAAAGTAATTTGTGCAAATGCAAGGTGTGAATTTGAACTTTTTTGATAGAATGTCAACTTGGCTTGTGCTATCTTTTTTAAGTTTATGATTTAGTCACCATTATATCAGCTGTAGTCACCTTGTGAACATCAGCTAGTAAAGTCTGGCATCTGGGTGACCTCAAAAGTTCAGTGTCTATCATGGGCAAAAACAAAGTATATTTAGATGGTACTCATCAAGGTAACATAAACTGAATTTGTCTTATAGTTGTGTGATCCTGAAAGGAAAATTCTTGACCAGAAATTCAAAAGAGTGCAATGAAAAAATTTTTTTTTAGTATCTATCTGAGGTCATGCTTATTCTTTTGTTTTGTTGTTGTTTTTTCTACTTTTTCCCCTTTTTGTCTTGCATGATGAGGGGCAACTTGACAACACTTACCGGTCACTATCCTAAGCAGGTCACAACCTACCTTCTTTTTTTAATTTTATTGGCAAGCGAGTGGAGCAAGCGAGACACTCTCAGGGGTAACACAATTGAAAATTGGGGATGTTTGTTTGTTTATATGTGTGGACATACATATGTCATTTTGTACTTTGACCCTCATGTATTTTTGTGTTCGCTCCGTGTTCGACCCTGTCCCAAACAGAATCCTCCGGTTTAGCGATCATTACCCGTATCACCCTAGAAATTAAATTGTTTACCACTTTGAATTCTTTTGCGGGTGAAGTTAAAACTCAAAACTTAGGGAAGCTCCATTTCTATTCGGGTTTGTGGTGGTGGTAAGTTAATACGCTTTTTTGTCACAGTTATAAGCCCTACGCAACAGTATTTACTTAAAATTCATTGTCCACTAGACTAAAACCACGAAGGTAAGTCTTGTGTAGGTATGTTCATATGTGTGAAAGTATTGTGTGTTACAACTACTACTAAGAATATCACCAAAAAAAAGGTTTAAATAACGTGACTTGATTTTGTTGCTCCTTTTTCAATTCATACAGTTGCAGGAGTAGTTACTATGGCATTGAAACCCCTTACTGTATATATATACGTGACTTAAAAACTTGACTATATTTTAGTAGCTTGAGTGTTAGAAGTTAAAGTCTATCATTTAACAATAGTGTAGTTTTAGGCTCACTCGCCATTTGTGCTCAAGCACACCACTAGTTCTACACCTGTTATACCAAATAAATATACACCATGCTTCAGTCTGTGTGCTCAATAGAATTTGGGTTGTTTTTATTTTATTTAATTAATTATTTATTTTAAATTAAATAATTAAGTCATAGCAATATGAAGAAATTAGTCAACAAAAAATATTGTCAATGGATTCTATTTGCTAGGGTGGCTCTACTGATTGCCATGCATAGAGTTTGAGAGATTAGAATGTATCCTAGTTGACTTGGAAGTGCAATAGTATAACCAAAAGTCACAGTATGTTTTTTTTTTGTTTTTTTTTTGTTTTCAAAATATGTGCGAACAAATCTCTTGAGTTGACTGATATTTACTGCTGGATACATGCTTTTGAGTCCACATCACTGCAGCTAGCTGAGCTAGGCACCAGTTTGTGTTCAACAAAGCCCAACACTGGCTTTAAATGTATATTGTGGAATTGAACCATTGATTTTATTGTTATTTTTAACCCTTGGTGTGCATGCATGAGAGGGTTACAATAGTCGTCCTGTCTGTCACGCTCTGATTCTGTAGATTACTGACAATTGAACTGTCGAATTAGGTTTCAACTTGTACACAACAATGGTTTATGTAAGTCCTTTTTAATTGTGCTACTTTTTTGTTTTGAGCTGATTTTTGAGCACCTACAAACCTGTAAGCTCCACGTAGGAACTAGCGTTTATGAGTAATACTCCCCTCACCCCGCCCTCCTCCCATAGTCTTGTTGTAATCTCATGATCAAATAATTTCTTGCAGCCTGCGGTAGTTTTGCTTTATGCTGTGTAGTATACTGAATGTAGGGATTTGAAACTACTGATGGATGAGTGTCCCTTGCATGATTAGCTTCTTTTGTAAAGACAGCCATTATATCTACCACTTTCATTGCATGAGCTGCATATTGATACCTGATTAGGTATACATATATAGATTCTTTTGGTATGAGGGTTGATTTTGCAATAACTACTACGTAGCTAGTGTGTACAGCAGCGCTGAGGGCTCTTACCTTTGGTGCTTTATTTAAATTGTATTTGAAACATGAACAGCTGGGTTTTAAGTGATCTGCACACGTGCAGAGGGTTCACACTAGTGGCACTTCAATGCCCTTGTCTGTTCTAGTTCCATTACTGCTAGTGAATTCTAAGAGATTGATTGCAGTCTATGGAAGCCTACTGTAGTGTCCTGGCATGTTGTCAGTTGGCAAAGTCACTTGACTTAACACTGTACTTGCAGGTGATATTGGTAATTATTACTACGGTCAAGGCCATCCCATGAAACCTCACCGCATCCGTATGACCCATAATCTTCTTCTGAATTACGGCCTATACAGAAAGATGGAGATTTATGTAAGTACAGGTTCTTTCGACTTCTGAGGAATGTGTTATATTTTGTGTATGTTAATCTGTACCATTCCTCTTTATAGCGTCCTCATGCTGCTCTGTATGAAGGCATGACTCGCTACCATAGCGATGAGTACATCAGGTTCCTGAAGAACATTCGGCCGGACAATGTCAACGAGTATACCAAGTTGATGCAGCGATGTGAGTTGCTCATGGTTCACGACCTGTAGGCCAGTCTTGTGATTAGCAGTTGGCGAGGGGAGGTAGTAGTAGTTATCTCTAAGTGCTTCCAATAAGCCAAGATATAGCTTGCAGGTATAAATAAAACTAACTTCTAAACATGCTCTTCATCACTTGATCTTCCATAGCTAACAACGCGGAATAAACTGGGGTGCATTGAATATGTGGTTGAGGAATGCGCTTAATTAACGATTCTGCAATCTGATTGGAGTGCCACTATTTTGGTGCCGGCACAAGTCGTTGATACTAGAGCTACCAGACCCTTTCCTTCCTCCCCGCCCACCAATATAGGGAAGGAAAAGAAAAAGGTCGGCGACGCCAGACTAGGTATTCCTGGAAGTTTCCACCCACTTATAAGGGTGTGTTGTGCAGTCGCATGTCCGAATTAACATGCTGGAACTGAAGCTTCATACAGCGGGGAGGGGGGCAAGAATTTTATATATTATGGACATAGTTTTTGATGCCAGTTATGTTTTCCTGCCTCGAGGTAGAGCTGGGCGATATTGGATAATCACAGGCGATACGATACTTACCTGCATTATCGCGATAAAGCGATATATCACGATATTTCATAAATAATATTTAACAAAGTAAATTTATCCAAACTGAGCTTGCCGTGTTCATCAGCTTCCAGTCCAAAGTTAGTCATCTGCGGTAAGACTGTGTTGCTTCCTTAAGCCAGAATTTGAACTCGCAGCCATTGCTAGCTACTTTTAAAATGTTGCTAGTACCGCTTTACGGCCATGTTTACAAACAACGATACGGCTGTTCCTTTAATCTGTCATGCGCGTGGAGTTCCCCGCATTAATTTAACAACCCGTACCAACGGTTTTCTGAGAAAACGATAATACCATGCAAATGCAATTGAAATATCGTTTTGTGATGTCGGGTTTTTATTGCGGTGCAACGATGATACCGGTATATCGCCCAGCTCTACCCCGAGGTCAAGTTCCCCTTCCCAGAGCAAAAATCCATTATGAATCCTTGACTAATAATAACAATAATAATAATAATAATAATTGATATCAATGGCTCTAAGGGTTGGATAAGCAAAAATATAATGTGTAAAGCTAAGGAGTTGTGATCACAGAGTTCCTGGGTGGGATTTAAAGGAGACAACTGAGTTATGCAGTTTTATATTTTAATCTCTTGGCGTTCTTTCAGCCAATTCTTATTATTATTTCTATCCATTACATTGCAGTCAATGTAGGGGAGGATTGTCCAGTGTTTGATGGTATGTATGAGTTCTGCCAGCTGTCTGCAGGTGGATCTATTGGTACGTAACACAACAGTGAATATAATATTCTCGTGGGTGATGAAATTCTCATTTGTTCAGCTGGATCTGTGAAGCTGAACAAGCAAGAAACTGACATAGCTGTGAATTGGGCTGGAGGACTTCATCATGCGAAGAAGAGTGAGGCATCTGGTTTCTGTTACGTCAATGATATAGTCTTGGCTATCCTGGAGCTCTTGAAGTAAGAATTGGAGGTCTTTGGAGCTGAAAATATTTGTCATTGTTATCTTTTCTTTGTGCTTAGAGTATTACGTATATGACCAGTTAAGTGTTGATGGATGCCAAGGGTAGTGATGAAGCTGCTCTAAAAACTCCACTAAACTGCTCAACAAAGCAAAATATATTTAGGCTTGTCTATTCTGACATTTCCAGAAATACTGTTAGAAGGTTCAGGAGAGGATTTACCACCTCTACGCGGCAATACATTGTAGAGCGTCCCGAAATAAAACCAAGTGAACTGCCATTAAGGTTTAGCTTAGTTCTTTTGGGAGTCTTTATAATGTTGTGGTCCTAATTACTTGTGTGTGTGAGAAATATAGAGAGCGAGTCTTTGAAAAGAGACTGTAAGATGCAGAATTTGATTTTGTTTTGAAGTCCAGCACTGAAAATGCAGACCATTTGTGTTAATTTGCTAACTCCTCCTCTACGTGTACCCAATTTCAAGCTTCCGAGTGCACCATCATTAAACATGCTTCTTTTTTTCTTTTTCTTTTTTCACTTTCCTGTTTAGGAATGATAAAACAAAAAAAAATTAATTTGTTACACTCGTCATACAATTTAGAATGACATTTCACAGGCACACATAAGTATTTTCACTAGCCAGACTCGTGCAATAATTGTGCATTAGAGGATTATCACTTATAATCATCTCAATCCTGAGGGCAAAGCTTGCGTGGGAGGGGGGGGGGGGTTATTTAGTGATAATTCCTCTGAGAAACTATTTTATATCATATGTGGTTACTATTGTGAAATTTCTGAATTATCGCTGTTAACCAGCCCAGTACTAGTGCACGCAACAGGGGAACGTATACAGCACCAGTGGGAAATTTATTGGGGAATAACATTTTTAATCCATGGCTGTTATCACAACTATGGTATAATTATATACTATGCTGGATATCTTCACAAAGTATTTTTTAGGTTTGTGACCCTTCACGATATCTCATGCTTTTTATATCATGCTGACTCAATCCCTCCTTATCTGGACACCTTGGGATCTGAGGGTGCCCACAACTCAGAATTGTCCGTTACTAGGAGAAGACCATACTTTCCTACATATTGAAACAAACTATTGTCAAAAGGTTTCAGGCGTGTCCTTGTTCGCTTGCATCTCTCAGTCAGCCTCTCCATTCAAACTAATAGCATCCATTTCCTATTGATAAGTATTGGTTACATCACAAGGTGGAGATTGGTACGGTATTTACACTCTCCTTGGGCTCTCCGTCGTGTAAATCCTGTGTGGACTGAACGGAGTGGTGCAACGGACTTGTACCCTGGCTCTAGGCTACAGGAAACAAATATAAACTAATTTTGGATTGGAGTGTATGAAATATATTCACCTCCAATCTGATTGGACGGTTTGAATGGACCATGGTGCAATATTAGCATAGTTGCAAGCTAAGAATCGATTGGTGGCTACTTGAGCCTGGTACATGCAATAAATCCAGTTAAGAGGAGATCGAGTGTTCATCAATAATTTGAATGAACTGTGAGCGCAAAATACTTTTTCAAGTACGTATGTAATTGCTGACATGCAATGTTGAGAGAGTGAGAGATAGCAAGCTACGTATGATTAGAAAGACTAGCAATGCCGGTTTGTGTGACCTAATCAATCTCTCCTTCATTAACATTTAGGTACCACCAGCGAGTCTTGTACATAGACATTGACATTCACCATGGCGATGGAGTGGAGGAAGCGTTTTACACTACAGATAGAGTCATGACAGTTTCCTTCCACAAATATGGCGAATACTTCCCAGGAACTGGAGATCTGAAGGTGAGGGGGTTGGGCTTTACATTCTTAACCCTCAGCATGTTATGGTGCTATATAAAAAACTATTAAAAAACTACTAATGAAATGAATGAGATATATCTATAAACCAAGTTATATGTAAATATTTAGGTAACACCAGACAATTTATTTGTCTGAGAAATAATATAGCTAGCTAGTGTATATGATAGTTCTGAGGGTTCACATTTTGTTATATCTGTATATACAGGGACAGTAGTTTGCTCACTCTTTTCTAAGTGTTTTTTATTTATTTTATTTTATTGTGTTCATGTTGGTAGGTAGGTGGGTGGGTACATAAAAGGTGGGTGGTTGTTAATTGGGTGGGTAGTTAGTGGGTGAGAAGTTGGGGAAGTGGCTACCGGGTTATATACACTGTTTGTTTTCTTGTGGTTTCCGAGACAATGGTAGTTTTGACCTAGCAACATATTGTCTTCCTTTGACTAATGAAATGAATGAGACAGGATGTGTTATATCATGGGCTGACTGCCATGTATTGGTGTTGTATTAGGCAGGGTTTCATACAGGATTTTTTTCTGGGGGGGGGGGGGGGGGGGGGGAAGAGTTTAGGAAGGAGGGCCACACGTTTGTTTGACCACACCCACTTTTGCTGAAACCACACCCGTTTGATTAAAAATCGTCTCATGTCTAGAATTAGTGACATCAATTGGAAGACTAATGCGTATTGCAATTGAAAGACCTCAATTAACTGAAGTTAACTTTCACCAAATATTAGATATTATATACAAACAACAAAATCACAGAATACCATTTTAAACCATAACCACAGAATAACATTAAATTGTAAATATTATTAATTTATTTCATGAAATTCTGGGGGGGGGGGGGGGGGGGGGGAATCCCAGGGTGGCCCTACCTCTGTATGAAACCCTGTTAGGCATCTGTGTTTCACACTTTGTCAATGAGGGAAAATATTCTCTGATTTAGATACAAAATATCTGGCTAAATGGCCTAATAATTGCCATTTTTGGGATTCTGAAATTCCTAGGCTGTTGCACACTGAGCACAGCGAGGGTGCTGCCTGGGGGGAGTGGTGTCAGTTTTAGTTTTTGCTCAGTGTTTTTTGCTCAATCAATCTTTAGAAAATAGTATCAAACCCTAGCGATTTGATCAAGTAGGGAGGTGTCTACTTGGAACCAGTGGGTGTCCACATCATTGCTAGCCCAGGCTGACCTATGTACTACAACAATTGAGTCTCTAACTCAGATTTTGACAAGCAAATGTGTCTAGTCATTCTTGCATTATATACTATGCCTATCCGTTCTTGTGATTCTTTTTTGACCACTCCCTTTTGATATATCCTGCTGTGTTTGAGGCTGTGTGTGATGGTTGATATCAGTTTCCATTTGTAGAACACTATTTTAAGAATAAAGAAAGTCGTCAGACTCACTGTCACTGGTGTTTTATTTGTTCGTAATTGTGTGACGATATTCACTTATTTCAGGATGTAGGAGCTGAGAAGGGCAAGTATTATGCTGTTAATTTTCCATTGCGTGATGGTATTGATGACGAGTCGTATGAGATGATTTTCAAGCCTGTGATGTCTAAAGTAATGGAAGTGTATCGGCCATCTGCAGTTGTGTTACAATGTGGTGCAGATTCCCTGGCTGGAGATCGCTTAGGATGCTTCAATCTCTCTCTTAAAGGTGTGTGTGTGTGTGTGTGTGTGTACGAGTGTGTGTGTATTTGTGTATGAGTGGGTGTTTGAGAGAGTGTGTGGTGTTGTACAAGTGAGTCAATGAGTGAGAAGAGATGGACAGTAATGGAATTGCACTTCGAGGTGAAAATTTTACACGTGTAACTCATTTTGAGCGTGTAAAGAATCACACTATTGACACGTGTTATCTATTATACAGTTTACATAAACTACATGGCGCGAAAGTGCCAATCCAACTGCAATCCATCAAAGTAATGTTGCTATTCTTTGCTACATTCCTCTGTGTGATGATCAGTTGTTCATTCTATCTTTTGATATGCTAATCTCTGCTGGTTATTACATCTGAAACAGCTTAATGTTTTGTTCCCTTCCAATTATAAATGTTAGTATACATGTGTGGGTTTTGTGGTCACATCAATTAGGATTACAGAAAATATGTATAATATAACGTATATATATAATATAGTGGTATGGACAATGCTAATAATATTATTAGCATTGTCAATACCATTATTTAGTCTGATTGATTGGTGTTGGTTTGTGTGTCATTGTGGCAGGCCATGCAGAGTGTGTGGACTTCATGCGTCGTTACAACACACCTCTCCTGTTGTTGGGTGGTGGAGGCTATACCATCAGGAATGTGGCTCGCTGCTGGACCTATGAGACAGCCGTGGCTCTCAACTGTGATATTGCCAATGGTGAGATAGTACTGTTTCATTATCATGAAATATATATATATATTGCTCAGTGTAATTTTTATTATTTGGTGAAATTTAATATGAATCCACTAGTAAATACTGTGTTTTTAACAAGTGTGATTCACTAATAATTTATTATGATAAAATAATGTTTTGCATTGTTTGTTTGTATTAAAAAAAATTTTTTTTTTTATTGCATGTGTATTATGGTTACTGTTGATGATTTGTATATATATTTTTTTGTAGAGCTGCCTTATAATGACTATTTTGAGTACTTTGGACCTGACTTTAAATTGCACATCAGTCCAACGAACATGACCAATCAGAATACTCGTGACTACCTCAATAAGATCAAAGCAAGGCTCTTTGAGAATCTAAGATTGATTCCCCACGCACCAAGTGTGCAGATGCAACGTAAGTACGTAGTTGTATAGTACGTATATACTGCATATGATGCTGATGGCGTGTCGAGTGTGATGCTGATGGGGTATCGAGTGTGGTTGTGATGGGGTGTCGAGTGTGATGCTGGTGGTGTGTCGAGTGTGGTTGTGATGGGGTGTCGAGTGTGGTTGTGATGGGGTGTCGAGTGTAATGCTAGTGGTGTGTCGAGTGTGATGCTGGTGGGGTGTTGAGTGTGATGCTGATGGGGTATCGAGTGTGATGCTGATGGGGTATCGAGTGTGATGCTGGTGGTGTGTCGAGTGTGATGCTGATGGGGTATCGAGTGTGATGCTGGTGGTGTGTCGAGTGTGATGCTGGTGGTGTGTCGAGTGTGATGCTGGTGGTGTGTCGAGTGTGATGCTGGTGGTGTGTCGAGTGTGGTTGTGATGGGGTGTCGAGTGTGATGCTGGTGGGGTGTTGAGTGTGATGCTGATGGGGTGTCGAGTGTGATGCTGGTGGGGTGTTGAGTGTGATGCTGGTGGGGTGTTGAGTGTGATGCTGGTGTTGTATCGAGTGGTTGTGATGGGGTGTTGAGTGTGATGCTGGTGGTGTGTCTCGAGTGTGATGCTTGTGGGGTATCGAGTGTGATGCTGATGGGGTATCGAGTGTGATGCTGGTGGTGTGTCGAGTGTCGTTGTGATGGGGTGTCGAGTGTGATGCTAGTGGTGTGTCGAGTGTGATGCTGGTGGGGTGTTGAGTGTGATGCTGATGGGGTATTGAGTGTGATGCTGGTGGTGTGTCGAGTGTGATGCTGATGGGGTATCGAGTGTGATACTGGTGGTGTGTCGAGTGTGATGCTGGTGGTGTGTCAAGTGTGATGCTGATGGGGTATCGAGTGTGATGCTTGTGGTGTGTCGAGTGTGGTTGTGATGGGGTGTCGAGTGTGATGCTGGTGGGGTGTCGAGTGTGATGCTGGTGGGGTGTTGAGTGTGATGCTGATGGGGTGTCGAGTGTGATGCTGGTGGGGTGTTGAGTGTGATGCTGGTGGGGTGTTGAGTGTGATGCTGGTGGGGTGTCGAGTGTGATGCTGGTGGTGTATCGAGTGGTTGTGATGGGGTGTTGAGTGTGATGCTGGTGGTGTGTTGAGTGTGATGCTGATGGCATGTCGAGTGTGATGCTGATGGCATGTTGAGTGTGATGCTGGTGGGGTGTCGAGTGTGATGCTGATGGGTGTTGAGTGTGATGCTGATGGGGTGTCGAGTGTGATGCTGGTGGGGTGTTGAGTGTGATGCTGGTGGGGTGTTGAGTGTGATGCTGGTGGGGTGTCGAGTGTGATGCTGGTGGTGTATCGAGTGGTTGTGATGGGGTGTTGAGTGTGATGCTGGTGGTGTGTTGAGTGTGATGCTGATGGCATGTCGAGTGTGATGCTGATGGCATGTCGAGTGTGATGCTGATGGCATGTTGAGTGTGATGCTGGTGGGGTGTCGAGTGTGATGCTGATGGGTGTTGAGTGTGATGCTGGGGTGTGTCGAGTGTGATGTTGATGGGGTATCGAGTGTGGTTGTGATGGGGTGTCGAGTGTGATTGTGATGGGGTGTGGTGCTGGTGGTGTGTCGAGTGTGGTTGTGGTGGTGTGTCGAGTGTGGTTGTGATGGGGTGTGGTGCTGATGGGGTATCGAGTGTGATGCTGGTGGTGTGTCGAGTGTGGTTGTGATGGGGTGTGGTGCTGGTGGTGTGTCGAGTGTGGTTGTGATGGGGTATCGAGTGTGATGCTGGTGGGGTATCGAGTGTGATGCTGATGGGGTATTGAGTGTGGTTGTGATGGCATGTCGAGTGTGATGCTGATGGTGTATCGAGTGGTTGTGATGGGGTATTGAGTGTGGTTGTGATGGCATGTCGAGTGTGATGCTGATGGCATGTTGAGTGTGATGCTGATGGCATGTCGAGTGTGATACTGGTGGTGTGTCGAGTGTGATGCTGATGGGTGTTGAGTGTGATGCTGGGGTGTGTCGAGTGTGATGTTGATGGGGTATCGAGTGTGGTTGTGATGGGGTGTCGAGTGTGGTTGTGATGGGGTGTGGTGCTGGTGGTGTGTCGAGTGTGATGCTGAAGGGGTGTCGAGTGTGATGCTGGTGGGGTGTCGAGTGTGATGCTGAAGGGGTGTCGAGTGTGATGCTGGTGGGGTGTCGAGTGTGATGCTGGTGGGGTGTCGAGTGTGATGTTTTTGGGTGTCGTGTGTGCTGTGGGGTGTCGAGTGGTGATGCTGGTGGGGTGTCGAGTGATGCTGGGGGGGTGGTGGGATGTTGTCGAGTGATGTGATGGCTGCGTGTTATGCTGGTTGGGGTGTCGAGTGTGATGCTGGTGGGGTGTCGAGTGATGCTGGTGGGGTGTCGAGTGTGATGCTGATGGGGTGTCGAGTGTGATGCTGATGGGGTGTCGAGTGTGATGCTGATGGGGTGTCGAGTGTGATGCTGATGGGGTGTCGAGTGTGATGCTGATGGGGTGTCGAGTGTGATGATGATGATACTGCAGAATAGTGTTTACTTGCAGTATATAGCTGAAAAGTATTAAACTTGGCAGCTAAGTCAGATTTAACTAGCCTCACTCACGATGTAATCCTTATGGTACACATTCTAATTGATATGATAAAGCTGTAATTCACATTAGACACATTTTTCTGTATTCACTGTGATACATAGCTATCCCAGAAGATGCTATATCGGACAGTGACATGATGGAGGACACACCTGATGAAAGAATAAATCGTAAGTACTGTGGGTGGTGTGCAATGGTGGTGTTCTGGTGTTAGTGATACGTAGTTATTGGTAAAAACTCCTTTTCTTCTTCTTTTTTTTAGGAGAGTTACAAGTTAAATCAATCATTTTTTGTGTAGTTTTAGGCTCACTCGCTATTTGTGCTCAAACACGTTTGTCAAGCACTTTTCAACCAGAATTTTAGCCACAATTTTGATTATCTTCAAACTGGAAGCCTTCGTTGTTGTTGTTTTTTTTTTGTTGTTGTTGTTGTTTGGTTTGTTTTTTTGTTTGTTTTTTTTTGGTTTGGTTTGGTTTGTTTGTTTTCTTTGCTTAACCCACAAGCGCTGCATTAAGCAAGTTGTCCTGGGTAACTCCAGTGAAAGCCAAACATTTAAAAAGTCTATCATTGTTTTTTTCTTTTGTTGTTGTTGTTTTTTATCATGTGAGAGAGAAAATACATCTATATTTATCATGAATACTATTCACTGTTTGAAATATGTATTTCTCAGAGAGCCAGCGTGACAAGATGGTGACTAGAATGGAAGAATTCAGTGATAGTGAAGATGAAGATGGTAATCGTAGGGATGAGAAATCTCACAGAGAAAACAAACGCCCTAGGCTAATGGAGGATGGTAAAGGTGGAGTTTCTCGTTCCTCTGCTAAAAGTCAGTTACTGTCCAGATCGAGCCCGCTTCCCCCAGAGCCCAGCCCACTTACCCCAGTCTTAACAGACGAGACTGAACAGAAAGGTACTAGAATTTATATTGCACATTATTATTTTTTTATTTTTTTGTGGGCTGAGAATGTGTTTATTGTCTTTTTACTTCTAGTTGCTTTCCAGTTACAATTAGATTAGGGAAGTGCTACAGAATTTAAAAAAAAAAAAATAATTAAAAAAAAATAATTAAAAAAAAAGGTGGGGGGTGAAGATTATGTATTTTGGTGTTTAAATTCTAGTCATGTTCTCCATTCTTCTGTTTTTTTGTCTCCATGTCCTTGAGAAGTTATGTTTAACCACAGAATGCCTCATTATTGGGTGTAAATGTTACACAGAGAACCAGAATGACAAGATGGCAGCTAGAATTGAAGAGTTTAGTGACAGTGAAGATGAGGACAATCACAGGGAGGAGAAGCCTCACAGAGAAAACAAACAGCCCAGACTTGTGGAAGACAGTAAGGGAGGAGTTTCTCGCTCATCTGCCAAAAGTCATTTATCAAGCCCACTCCCTCCAGAACCTAGTCCAATTACCCCAGTCTTAGTGGAGGATTCAGCTACATCCGAGCAGAAAGGTACAGTTTGCTTTGTTTGATCTTTATTTAGTGTCGATTCTGTTGAATTCCTGCTCAAGGAGCTTAGTGCCCATACGGGTTTAAAACCTGCCATGTGGGTGGGCGCCTGAGACATTTGAATGTAACGTGTGCATAGCACCAATCATTGAAGATGTGTGCATTAATTAGAAATAGATAAGTTATTTTATCACATAAGTATCTGAAGACTGGCTTCATTAATCCTGGCAACAAGTTGCTTCGTATCATTGATAGCTTCATAGCATAGTTATCTTTGGAATAATTAAAATTTAGAAAATATTACATTTTGCGTCAGATAGAGTGGCAGCAATATGATGGTAATTGCAACATTTTTCTGGCATAATTGTTTGTTACTATATGTTTTTTCTAGATGCACCATAACACTGAAACTCATATTTCAAGAACATTTCTTTCTAGTTTCGCTATCAACATTGAACACTCTCTTCTTTCTCTGTCTTTTTTATTATTATTGTTATACAGTAATTACATTGTGTTGTTCATACCATGCTTAATATCCATTAATTACAGATGATGTGGATTCAATGCTGACACTAAAATGCATGGGGGCCACAGCAGCCACTACATTAGTTCATATTGTGGGATTTTGGACTTATGAGTTGAATATAGGAGTAGTATTTATACAGATTGTAAATGAGTGCATATAATATTAATGTACTGGTAATTAACAAGGGGATGTCTGGACACAATTTTTTTTTTTTAATATACCACCAGTCTGTAAATCAAAGCATGATGCACTTGCTAAAAAAAATTTTTTTTTAATTACCATTATTTAGTTGTTTTTACTATAATTGTTTTGATTATTTTTAAATTCAAATAATAATCAATAATCAATGCAAATAACTTAACTAATACGCATATTGCGTATGAGTTATTTGCATTGGTGTATGATGTTGAGACGACTTTATCATACATGTACACTGTACATGTATGATAAAGTCGCCTCAACATCAGTATCCAGTTGGGGCAACTTTATTATTTCTCTTCATAGAAATCTTTGTTTTTTTTGCTTTCTGTATGCTATTTGTACTAGCATTTCTAAAGTGTACAGCCAGATTCTTAGGGCTCCACTTCTTTTTTCCTTCTTTGTTGTGACAATCTTTTTTATTACTGATGTCACTACTTTCTGTCTTTTCATTGTATATCACCCCATTCCTCCCACATGTTGTATTCAAGTGATTACTGATGCTTGCTGTATTCACCTGCCTTGGGTGTTGAAGTCTTGTGCATTTTCGTGCTTCATTTTCTGGTTTGCTTGGGTGAATACAGTCTCCATAACATGTAGTGCTTTTTAGTTTAGTTTTTGCTTTCATAGAGAGAGTTGTGAATTTCCATTTGGCTTTATTTGCCTCTCTCCTTTCATCATCTCTATTATAAAAATTTGAGAAGGTTGATGATGATTTCATTTTTCGTTGCCTTCTCTTCTCCTTTATTTTCTGTCTGATTACTTCGGTTACAAAGACTAATGGACTCCATTTAGGTCGATCTGAAGTCTCCTTTTGCTTTTTCCCCTTCTTATTGGTAGTTTCTCTTCCTGGAATCTTGAGGGAGTTACTATCCATATGAAATCCAGGGCCATTTAATCTGTTACTATTCTTTTGTGTGACTGCTGAGCTTACATTTTGCTCAGGAGATGTATCTGTGGAAGTAGTCTGTCCCATTGTAAAGTAGACGTTATTTGAGGGACTTGTTTGGTCAGCAGCAGAGTCTAGTTCAGTCGCTGGCAGTTCTAGTTCAATCACAGATATTGTATCTAGTTCAATAGCAGAATCTGCAGTATTAATTGTTCCTATATCTGGTATTTTCGACTTCACTTCGTCGACCTCCTCGTCACCTGTTTCATTGGACTCCAGATAATCTACTGAGAAAGCAGGTGAAACTCTGATTAGGCTAGAGAAATTGTGGGCCAGCCTCAGTTCTGTGGCAGATCTTTCATCAAAAATTGTTCTCACCAATAAGGCAAATGTGTTCGGGAAATAATTTAAAATCTCTGATACTACATCAGTCTGCAGGTAGTTGCTTTCGAAGAGAACAACCGCAGAGAAATCCTTTTCGGCGAATATTTCGAAGTGGTGAGTTCCAGCCAAGACGATGTCGTAGTCGTACGCGGATTTCAGTCCTCGTAAAGCAGTTGGTACAACGTAAGTCGTGAAGTTTTCTCGTTTAGTAAGTATAGCGGCTTTGCTAAATAGATGCTGAAGTGAGTAATGGGAATCGGCATTGTTAGCAACAACAAGAATTGGTTTTGTTGGTGTAGTTTTTCTTGCTGACTTGTCATTCTTATCCGATCCCTTGCCAAGAAAATGTGGCAAAAATGCCATCAACCACGATATCAGTTGAAATGGGATATCAATTAGTAAAGGTACATTCCTTTTTTCTCTATTTTCAAACTTTTGTTTCACTTCATTTAATGCTTTTAGCAAATTTTGGTCGGGACACCCGTCCATTTGCATTCTTTCGTCCATTCGAATGCTAGATATTTAGAAATATAATCGGTATTCCAAAATCGTCTTCCTTATTCAGAAAGTAATATCGCAGTAGATCCACTTACCGGTCCACTGAGTAGGTTACCCTGGAAGCGCAAACGCTATTACAGTTTTAACAAACACGCTACGCCACTTAGCTAGAAAACTTACGTAGCTGCACCCGGTAGACTTTCGTAATTGGCGAGCGAGCGAAGTTTGTATGTATGTTTGGACGTGCGCAAGGCATTTTTGTACTTTGACCCTCGCGTTTTTGTGCTAGTTCTGTGGTCGACCCCGTCCCAAACCTCACTAAACAGAATCATCTGGTTTATCGATCAGTACCCTTATCACCCTAGAAATTGAATTGTTTACCGTTTTGAATTCTTTTGCAGGTGCAGTTAAAACGTGAAAACTTACGGGACTTCCATTTCTATTCGAGTTAGTGGCGGAGGTAAGTCAATGCGCTCTTTGTCTTGGTTATAAGCCGTACGCAACAGTATTTACTTGAAAAGCATTGTCCACTAGACTAACCGGGAAGGTAAGTCTCGTGTAGGTGTATGTCCAGTCCTGTCAAAGCATTGTGCTTTACAACCACTACTTAGCTAAAGAATATCACAAAAAAAACGTTTACGTTTAAATAACGTGTATTATTTTGTTGTTGTTTACAGTTGCAGCGAGTTGTTACTATGGCACTGAAATCCCTTTACCGTGTATGCGTAATTTAAAAAACTCGACCTTATTTTCAGTAGCTTCAGTGTTAGAAGTAAAAAAAAAATAGTATAGTCTTTAGGCTCGCTCGCCATTTGTGCTCAAGCACATCACTAGTAATGTAGCTGGTCTCATCCAATCGAACTGCTCTGCTTGCGAGCAACTCTAATAATATTTTTGCTAAGTTTCGCGAGGGGGGGGGGAAGGGGTCACTCGTAAAAGACCATTTACCTCAAAGCATAGGATCTGACCAACATACACACACACAAGCCTCTTCAGTGATACGTTTTGAAGTCATTCAAATCCATGCTCATTTTGTGTAACTAGCTATTTCTGTAAAACTATAAATTTTTGACTCGCATTCACTTCTGGAAACACGATCTACTACTGCGCAGAAGTATACTCTCGCACATCACGATCACGACATCAATATTATTTCAATCTCTCTGGAATGCACTCACACCAATTGACATCTCCGCTTCGCTCTACACAAGAAAACAATTCACAACGTTTGGCTTACGTAACCGGAAAGCATACTATAATATTATTGTTATCACATCATCACCATTATTTCATCACCATAATAAATATATAGCTATAGTCGTTATTATTGTTATTATTATTATTATTACTATTATATTATTATTATTATTATCATTATTATTATTATTATTATTATTATTATTATTATTATTTAAAGCTATACAACCAGTAGATAAGTGAGGTGGGATGATGACAGAAAATAATGGTGCTAAGATGGCCGAGGGTCAGGCTCTAAGTGCCAAAAAAGAAATGAAAGGAATAAATCAAAGAGAAAATTTAAAGGTGGAGTAAGAACAGTATAAAGAGGAAGTGCAAATATTATTATGATCAAATCTGTGAACGAAGGAGTGCCAGAGTTTGTCTGAATTGCTTGTCTGAATTGCTTGTCTGAGAATTGCGGAATGAACGGGTGTTTGGTAAAAGGTCGTACATATTTCGTAGGCGTTAGGGCGGGGCTGATTTCCTAAAAGTTGGAGGCGTAGTACTCGATTTTTAGCTAGGCAACCTGGGCTTACTTTTGCAGCTGCACGCTGCTGCTGTCGTCGTTCAAGGTTTACTGACTAGGCGATGGCAGATGAGCGGGAATCTCCTTCTCCTGTTCTGGATGCGACCTTCTTGGTGGAAGGCAGTGAAGGCTCTCAACCAAAGGAACCCAGGTTTAAGGCCAAATATAATTTTCTCTCGAAACTTCTTTTTCTGTAAGTCCTACATTATTGATAGGCTCATTTAAATGAGCAAAACTGTTGTTGTTGTTGTTGTTTTGGTCCTGTTGTGTGTGTTGTGCTATTCAGTTGGGTGGATCCTTTATTCTTACTTGGTTGTCAACGTGATTTGAAGCAGTCAGACTTGTATGTGCACCCTCAGCAAGCTGATTCCAGCAAGTTGGCAGAGAAATTTGACCAGTAAGCTTTGAAGTAAAGTTTGTAACTAGGCATTATAGTAATAACTAGTAGTGAGCTTGATAGGTCAGACGCCATTCCTACTACCTCTGGAGTGAGGTGGTGTACAATCTGACCCATTATAGCTATGATGTGAAATATCAGCCAACCCTTTTCATTCTGACTTAGATACTGGAGTCAAGAGCTGGACAGGAAGAATGCCAACAAGAAGCCTCGGCTGTGGATGGTGTTTGCCAAGAGCTTCAAGTGGCCCTTTTTGCTTCAGTTTGTCTTGTCTCTCTTGGAGGTCAGTATTATATCTAACGTTAATATCATCTTATTATCCCTTACCTCTGCATCCTTCTTGTTAGGTGGCCTTGTTTGTGGCTCAGTCAGTCATCCTGGGAGAGTTGGTGGATTACTTCACATTAGTGAGCCGGGAACAAGCGGTAGACTGCACCTTGGATGCTCTAGGCATTAATACCACCACTGCCACCAGTACAGCCTCCACTGTGGATGCTTATATGTATTCTCTAGGTGCGTTGGGGTGGGGTAAAAGAAGAGGGGAGGCGGGGGGGGGGGGGGGGGGGGGGGGGGGGGAGTCATAGGTTCAAACCCTCCTTGGAAATCCAGTTGTTGTTTTTTCTCTTGCTTCTCAGAGATAAAAGAAGAAAAAGAGTTTAGATATGATGTTATGAGGGAGATTTGTGTGATGTTTCATGTGGATATGTAATGGTTACCACTAAACTTGCGTTCTTTCCAAAGAACAGTTATAAGATAAGCAGTGTTCGTTTTAATCTCTGATGAACTCAAAATAATCTGTGCATCGTGCTATTTCTGAAATACATGTATCTGTATACAAATAATGTAAAGAGCCCTGACATAACCACTAGCGACCATTGCAGTGTAATTCGATAACTCAATGTGTGTGGACTAGCCTGGGCCAATTATGCTCCATTTTTCACCTATTATGCTCTACTCTAATGCTTGTCAAATTTACCTATTATGCTTTGAAATTACATATTATGCTCCTATTATGCCCAATCAAATACTCCAATAACGATGGAACATTATTAATTAGAGTCATAATGATAGTGAACTTGGATGTTCAAAGAAAATGTGCATACTATGAATCAGTATATTGCTTGGTAGAAACTACCTACCACAGAGTCTAAATGTAACCATGTGCTTTCACATGTGTCAGAGCCTCTTCTCTCATATACTGATGCAAGCTTAGACAACTATTTTAATTCTTTGCATTTCAAAAAAAAAAAAAAAAATCCTCAAAAAACCACCTATTATGCTGGCATTATGCTCGATGCTTTGGCACACCTATTATGCCCAAAATTATGCTGGCATAATTGGTTCAGACCTAGTGTGGACAAGTTATAGTAGATAATACATTTGAAGTTCAACATGGCAAATGGAAGTGGGCAAGGGAGGGCGGGGGGGGGGGGGGGGGGGGGGGGGGGAGGGTTAAAATAGCTATCAGATTTGTTTGCATATGGGTGATATAAATATGGTTGATACAGCCGTAGTTCATCAGTAGTTATTCATACTTTATTCCCCAACTTGGCTAAGGTAGTTTGAGTATTAATATTGTGGTTATAAAGTATTCACCTGTCACATGTGCGTTCAGGTCTTTTCCTCCTGGCGTTTGGAGTGGCTATGATTCACGCTCATTATGGCCTCATTGGGTCAGAGATAGGCATGATGAGTCGAGTCATGTCCACGTCTGCAGTGTACAACAAGGTGAGTACAGTCTAGGGTATTGGTGGATTGGGTTGGGGGGAGGTGGGAGGTGGGAAGGGGGCGGGGTGAAAGCAATTCTGCAGGATAGTGCTGAGGAAAGTTGAACAGACAGATATGAATCCTGATAAAGCTATGTAATGTATGTGTGAAGGGAGTACATATTTATAATTACGTACAATGTAGTGTTCTTTTTTCACATGAGTGGATTTATATAAGCTGTAAAACAATAGTGTCATGTCAGCTTTTAATAGAAGGAACACTTTTTGTGAGTTTGACGGGTTTTTTCCTCCACCACACACACACACACACACACACACACACACACACACAAAAAAAAAAATTTATATACTGTAGTCTAATGGTTAAGTGCCCACTACCTCATAAGCACCCACCCTGTCCATTTCTCTGTTGAATATAAGCACTCACTTACCGGGTGAGCTGGTATAAGTGATTAAGTGCCTATACTACTACATGTAGGCAATATTTCATAAATGGCTGGCGCTTACCCTGTAGACTATGGTTGTTGTTTTTTTGTATTTCAGTGTAATTGTTACTTGTGTGTGTGTGTTATGTTAGCTGCTGAGGTTGAGTCAGACCACCATTGCGAGGATCACTGACGGACACATCATCAATGTGGTGTCCAATGATGTGCAGAGACTGGATCTGGTAAGAGTAGTGAGGATAGCATGTCACATGTTGATCACATGGACCCATTATACCATACCGATATATAATACATTGTACTTATTACCAGTCAGAGTGGGATTATGGTGGCTAGATATTTTACTGAGCAGGCTATGAGCCAGAGAGAGGCAAGTGAAGATAAAGTGTGAGAGTGAAATATCTTGCCATATCACCACTGCCCGGAGTGTAATAAGAGTGTAATGAGTGGTTTAGATATATCTTCACTGCAGTAGTTTGTTATTGGTAACCCAACTCATTAAGTTGACAGTTAGTCACTGATATTTCTGCCTGACTCAGCAAGCACAGAATTTATCACTTCATATGCATATTCTCTGATCAAGTTTAAAACTCATTCATGCTTTTGTTGGTGACTAACTTGAATATGATAGATTAAACTTCTTTTTTTATAAGCCAATTTTTTTTATTGTTGTAGTTTTGTTTTGCAACTTACATTATTTTTAGAAAACAAGTGAGTTAAATTTAGAATGTTTTAGTCTTGTGTAGCTGCATAACAAGTTAATACTCCCAACAGAGTTAAAAAATATTGCCAATGGAGTTCTTTATTTAGGAATTTAAATCCTTTGGCCGGTGAGAGAGAAGAAAATAATTATGGAGGTCTTATAGTGTGGTCACTTAACCAATTTTTGTCTCAGTCTTAATTTAATGTTTCATATGTTTTTTTATACATGCTTGCAGGCATACATCTTTCTGCCTTTCTTGCTGATAGCCCCACTTCACATGGCAGTATTTGCCTACCTGGCGTACCGAGAAGTGGGCTGGGTCATCTTTATCACTCTCTTCCTCTTCATCCTACAAATTCCTGTGCAGTTGGTCATGGCAAAGATATTTGTCAAGTTTCGGTAAGGAATTGCAGCACAGCATTAACTTTGACAATTGAAATTCTGATGAACAGCATTACTTGATGCTTTTGGTTGTGTCGATTGTGTACATTATAAGGTGGTTATACATTAGAGCCTTTGCAGCCGGTGTCCTTAACTGTACAAGATAGTCTAGACACACCCTTAGTGGTGGAATCAACAATGGTGTAATTACTGCTGCTTTATTAAGTGTAACCAATGAGCCTTGTGTCAACAAGACCCATGCCCTGCAAATCTAACTTATAAACAAACAACTGATTGTTGTTGTTACTCTCAAGCGAACGTCACTTTTTAATACTTACAGTAATGTAGTTCATAAAAGTATATTCACATCTGCCCATTTTCACTGCCAACTTTGGCTTTATCAGACTGCAGCTCTGCAATGAATATAGTTAACCAATGGCCTACAGTCTGTGTACTGTATGTATGTACACACACATGTATGATGAAATTCACAGCTTCCTCCAGGGATAGTTAGTTGTGTTGGTTCATTTTGTACTAGGTGTGCTGTAATGACTGGCACTACCATATTGAGTCTATTTCCCAGATTGGTATTGCTGTTGTAACTCTGTGTGTGTGTGTGTGTGTGTGTGTGTGTGTGTGTGTGTGTGTGTGTGTGTGTGTGTGTGACCTCAGGTTCAAATCTGCTGCTGAGACTGACAAGCGCGTGCTAGTCATGAACGAGGTCATCATTGGAGCTCGGGTGCTGAAGATGTACGCCTGGGAACATGCCTTCAAGAGGCTGGTCACAGCACTCAGACAGTAAGTTAGTTATAGTACAGCTTGAGAAAAACTTACAGGTGTAGAAAGGCAGAGTGGTTTGTAGTATTGTGGAGTGTACATGTAGAGGCTGTAATACTACACAGTATGGTAGTACTGAGGTATTAGTACACAGTACAGTATATACATACATAGTGCTCTTACTGATTGATTAAAGAACACAAAGATCACTGAACTTTGGTGTGCGTGTGTTTGATGTGTATGTGGGTGTTTGGTGTGTGTGTGTGCATATGTTTGATGTGTGTGTGTGTGTGTGTATGTGTGTGTAATGGTACATTGGTGGTGTAGGGTTACATGTTAGTGGTTAGCTATAAGGTATTAGTAGCACAGTTGCCAACACGGACCTCATGAGTCTCCAACCTAGCAATGGAGCATATTGTTTATATAACCAGTACTCCCCTGCCAGTCACACCTCCACTGTCATTTACATTCCTTCTCCAATTCCATCCTAACAGTAAATTCGTTTACTGGCATTAATTTAAATGGCAAATTTTCAACTAAATGAGGTCTCAGGTTGGAGAGCTAATCAATAGAGCATGCTTTACAAAATATTTGAAGAAAAAAAAAAGATGAGTACTTATAATTATATATATATATATTTATTGCAGCTTTGATATTTTTACTTGAATATTTCCGCATCACGCGAGCGTTCTGTATTCTCCCATATTGTACGGTTTATATTGTACGCTCCTTGTAGCGTGCGCGTAGCGAGTAAAATCAATGAAAATTGTATTGTAACCGGTTGAGAAAAATTTCAAAGAAGCAATAAATCACTTATCACACTCGTCGTACAATATGGGAATGATATTTTACTCTCACGCCATATTTTCACTCGCCTTCGGCTCGTGAAAATATTTTGCGTGCTCATAAAATATTTTCCCATATTGTACTCAGACTCGTGCTATAAGTATTATATATATATATATATATATATATACACACGCAGACATACATACACACATACATACATCCCTGTCAGTGGCAATGGTATTACTTACTTCATATTTCTCTCTCTCTCTCTTTTTAAGCCACGAGATTCACTTTGTGAGAATTGGTGGTCTCATTCGGACGATGATTAGTTCGTACAACTTTGCCGTGTCCCTCACTCTCTTCATGGCTATCACCTTCATCACGTATGTCAGGACAGGCGGAGAGTTGACTCCTCGCAGAGTCATCGTCACGCTGTCTCTCATGGGTTTCCTCAGGACTGTTGGAGCCTCTTTCCTCATCAGAGCCATCTTCTTGCTGTCGGAGGGGAAAGTCGCTCTCTCTCGCATTCAGGCAAGGAGTTTAGGTGCACGTATGAGTGGTATTTTCCACTTTTATTACCACTAACATTACATCCTGCACAAATTCTATAATGCTTTCTTTCTGTTACTCCAGGCTCTATTGGAATTGGATGAAATAGATTCTTCAGATTCTGGTTAGTTCACATACATAAATGACAGATTGGTATGTTCACCCTCACCCTTACCATGTGGCCTCTCAGGTCAACCATCATCCAAAGAGCTCAAGAAGTTCAAGAAAGTCATACCCCAAAAATCAGCAGAGTCTCCCTATCTTCCTGGAACAAGAAAGGTCATCCAGAGTGAGGTGCCACCGGTGATGTTAAAGAGCCTCAAGCCAATGGGAGACACTTCCGGGGATCCTGATGACCAACTCTACCCACTTTTTCCTCCCAATGGTCCTGAAGCTGAAGATGACGTTGTTCCTCTCCCGTCCCCTCTGGCATCGCCTGGAGACAGAGAGCTGGATGAGTTGTGTGAAATAAACCCCGAAAAAACTATTCAACCTACCTCTTTTAGAGGTCCCTCTCAGGTATCCAAGATGGTCACGGTGGCTGGTTTGGCTGTAACTTGGAAAGAGAATCCAGAGGGAGAGGAGAACTTGGAGGTTGACAAGCCAACTGGTGAGAATGGGCTAGTGGAGGAGGAAGACTTGATGGACACAGCAGTGTTGAAGAATGTCTCGTTTGAAGTCACTCAGGTTTGGACCTGTCATTTCTGGTGTCATAGTTTAATTGACATTCATGTTTTCTTGTAGGAAAAGCCTTTCTTGGCAGTCGTGGGTAAAGTGGCTGCTGGAAAAGTGAGTTTACTTCATAAATCAATATTCACTTAATACAGTAATATTTTCATCATAGCATCACATGTGTATGTACTCTGACCTATCCTACTGGAGGTCTGCAATGACCTTTTGGTATAATATAGATTCACCAAAATCCTATTTTATCCTGTCTATACAGTGGAACCTCCAAATAACGGACACTATAGGAACAATCTGTTTTGTCCATTATACAGAGGTGTACTTTACATAGAGGTTCTTATTTGACTGCTTATTTAATCTCTACCGTGTTCAAGAACAGAAACATCATTACAATGAATTCAATAGTAACAAAAAAAAATCAATGAAAATAATCATGTAAAGTAGTTTGAGTGACAGATTTTGAATATAAACATGTCATGTCATTTATTAGGGCATCTGTATTTTGAGCTTCAGTGCTATATTTTCTATTAACATCTTCCAGTACTTGGATTGCCTCCTGAAAACTTGCCAATTTAGGAGGTGGTGGCAAAATATCCATATCTTTGTCTGATTCATGACAGTTCTCATTATCAGGTTCAGTTAAGCTCTGTAAGAAATCTTCTTTCCATGTTTCAGCCACAAACTGGGAGCATCTGCATCTCCGTCAACATATTCAGTGGCTGGACAACTTTCATCACCCACTGTCTTCCTAATCAGCTCGCCCAATTCCATTCTTACATCAACATCACCAAATGGATCACACCTGTACTTACAACATCTAATTCAGTTGTCAGAATTCCAGCAGTTTTAAAGCATTTCACTATCGTATCTGCCTTCACTTCTCTCCATGCATGAGCAATCCAATAAATAGCCGTCAGTAGATTGACAGACTTAGCTACCTCAGATGCTGAATTACATGTATCTATTTTAGCTAAAACATAATGGAGGAACACTCTTTTGTAGTGCACTTTAAAGTTTTTTTATGATGTCCAAGTCCAGTGGCTGTAATCTAGAGGTTGTATTAGCTGGTAGAAAAACAATTTTAATGTTAGAATACTTCCCTTTAAGATCTTCAGGATGACACCCAGCATTGTCTAACAACAATAAAACAGACCGACCTTCCACACTCATTTTTCTATTAAAACAGTCAACACACTATGCAAGATTTCACTTGTCATCCAGGCTTTTGCCTGACTAAAATACCTCACCGGTAGATTATTTTTAAGTACACCACGAAAACACCTAGGGTTCTCAGATTTCCAAATTACTACTGGGGCTTCTTTACTCCCAGCTGCATTAACTAAGAAAGCTATTGTAACTCTCTGTTTAGACTTTTTCCCACCACGACATTCCTTCCCTTCTCACCAAAACCCGTCTCAGGCAAAGCTCTCCAAAAGCAACCAGTTTCATCAAGGTTATAAATGTCTATTTTTTTCTATATTCTTTCAAAATTTCAGGTAATCTCTCTTTCCAGGACTGAATTGTGACTCCTGAAACATCCCCAGATTCACCCTGGATTGTAACTTGTCGAATATTATACCTCTTCTTCCATTTTTCAAGCCACCCATTCGTACCCTTAAATCCTGGATTTTCCAGCTGCACAGCAATGTCCTTAGCCTTCTGAGTTAACTGTGGGCCATCGGGGTAAATGTTTTTAGAGCAGGCAAGTAGATACCATTTATATAAAGCATCATTTATATCTGAATATTCTGAAGTACAAGGCTTTCGTCTTGCTAACAAACTGGAGGCATTAGACTCGTACAAAGTGATAATAGATTCCTTAGATTTCAGGATAGTAGAAATCTGAGTCTTACCACAACCAAATATTTCACCAAGGGCACGAACTGACAGAGAAGGGTCACTTTCCGATTTCTTTATGACTTCAACTTTCTTTTCTAGGGTTAGATGGCACCGTTTCTTGCCAGCAACAGAAGCCACTGCAGCACATACACAACTCGACAACCCGACAATGTCAGAGATAACTGCTGTCGCTGTACTGAAGGAGGGTCAAGTTGTTGGCCATATTCCCTGCAATATTTCTGCTATTGTGTCGCACTTCTTAAGCAGAGACTATAATAAGGCTTTTGCCGAAGTAACTGGAGACAGAGCTAACAGAGGGGGAGGATATGGTGTTGAAGTACCTTGCTGTTACCGCTTTTATGGCCCAGAACTATATGTAAAGAGAATGAAAGCAATTACTACATCACTAGCACCACAAGGATTGACATAGCTGGTAGCTAGCAATAATCATTATCAATTATAATCAACATAATCAAAATATTTTTTGCTGAGTAAGTTATGTGACCAGCCCGTCCGCTAGCGGAGGTAATTAACTAATTCGTGCGGGAGTTAGTGTCCGTTGCCTGGAATAGGGAGAGTCCGTTACAAAGAGGTTCGTTAAACATTGCAGCTATGGTAAGTCCCATCGGTGCATTTACTTTTGTCCGTTGCAGAGAGATGTCTGTTATATGGAATGTCCGTTAGGAGAGGTTCCACTGTAAATGTAGACCTAGTAAACTACAATTAGATGGGAGCAAGCTTTCCTAACCATGGTGTTACCGTAATCTCTCTTTTATTTCAGTGATATGTATAAAAGCCTTTGGATGCTTCCAATCTCGTACGGTAGATGTTCTTGTATTTTATCACTAGTGAAACACAATTGTATTGGCACACAGTTATTTTACCATCAGGTTACTTAAGATTTCTGAAGTGACAGATGTGATTCACCTGGTGTGTATGTGTGTGTGTTTGTGTTTTTCTATTTAGTCCACACTACTGCAATGTCTGATGTCAGAACTGAAGCCACTGGCTGGTGAGGTCAGAGTTCGAGGATCCATCTCCTATGCCTCTCAAATTCCATGGGTTTTCTACGGTACAATCCGTGAGAACATCTTGTTCGGACTGGACTACGATGAGAGGCGATATCAAGGAGTCATCGATGCTTGCGCCTTACGAGTGGTAAGCTCATTATCTAGAGCAGGAGAGAGAGAGAGAGAGAGTGAGAAGTTTTATTGGAGATGTAGGGAGAGCTAGGTAGTGGAAGGAAGGTTCGGTAAGTAGGAGCTGAGAGTTAGACAGCAAGAAAGTTCACTATACACCTCACCCTCTACTATTGCAGAGCACTGGTTACTTTTAGATGTGTATGATTCAACTGCCCCTTATTCATTTGTGTGTGTGTGTGTGTATGTATGTACATGATTATTATACCTGAGGCTATAATGTAGGCATTCTACCAGGCATAGGTTAATTCCGTGGTCTCCTTCAGTCATGGTTGTATGTCACAGTTATTTATGCATGCAAAGTAATGTTCTTAACTCCATTTCCCTGATCATGTTTAATTGATAAGAAGATTGGAGAAAGGGTGTTTAGGAAAGTTGGACATATATGAAAGAGAATGTATAAGCCAAACAATGTCCAGTTAATTACAGTGTGTTATACACTATTATGTTTAGGACTTGAAGAGCATGCGTGATGGGGACCAAACTCTGGTGGGGGAGAGGGGAGTGATCCTGAGTGGGGGTCAGAAGGCACGTGTGAACCTGGCACGCGCTGTGTATCGCAGGGCAGACATCTACTTGCTCGACGATCCATTGAGTGCAGTGGATGCAGCAGTGGGCAAACAGATATTCTCAGAGTAAGTGGCAGTTGGTAATGTGTAAGCAAGTAGATGGGCTAGTGGAATCTGAAGGTGTGTACTAGATGGTCTTCAGTAGGAGGGGAAGGGGGGGGGGGGAGGGGCAGGTAAAGGCGTTAATTCCACTCATTTGTTCCTTCTCCCCCTCACTAGAATTCTATACTTCATTATGATTATTTTTGAGTACAACGTCTATAATGCGTACGTGCATGTGTGTATGTGCACGTGTGTATGTACATGTGTGTGTATGTGCACGTGTGTATGTGCATGTGTGTGTATGTGCATGTGTGTGTATGTGCATGTGTGTGTATGTGCATGTGTGTGTATGTGCATGTGTGTGCATGTGCATGTGTGTGTATATTGTGTATTATTGCACATGCTGGTACTGTTGTTATTGTTCCCCTTCTCCCACAGCTGTATTCAGTGTTTTTTGAAAGGCAAACTCGTCATATTGGTAACACATCAAGTTCAGTTTGCTGTGCCTGCCGACCAACTTCTTATCTTGAACAAGGTAAGGGGACGACTCACTAGATAGTACTGAGTGGTGTTAGTGAGGTGTATGGAAGACACAGTAATGCAGTTTGTGTGTGTGTGTGTATGTATGTGTGTGATGTGTGCAGGGTGAGGTTGAGAGCTATCACACAAGAGCTCAATGCCGAATGTTAGGTATAGACCAACATAAGCTCCTGAAGATGCTCAAGGACAAAGGTTCTGAGTTTGTTTATGATGACATCAACGATGAGGAAGAAGACGATGAAGATGAGTTGGATGGAGAGGATGAGGAGGAGGAAGTAGTGGAGGCCACGGACATTAAGTGTGAGTAGAAGAAACACTGAGTGGGTTAGTAATTTGTTCACACAGGGGGAAATCAACAGGTTCTCTATGGTTGTTATGCTAAATGCTAACTCAGTTGAGTCACCATTTAGCTGTTTCTTTGTTGATAGCTTCTTTTTTTTAAATTGATAGGTAAGTTGAAATTCAGAATTAATTATAAATAGTACCCACACTGATCCTTTGTGCCATTTCAGTTGTAAAATATTGCTTTTATTTGAAAGGGCCACTCCATTAAATATAGTCGTGTGTTTCTCTTTCTCTTATTACTCAGTTATAGCTACTACTGCCAGTATCGGTGGCCAGCCGTCTACTAGATTAGCTCGCTTCGCCTCAAACCCAATCGACAAGACAGCATCCTTACCCCCCAGGATGCCGATGATTTCCTCCCTCCCGATGGCCAGGGGAAGTCCCACCACCAAAAGGCTGGCCACCATTTCCGAGAAGAACTCGTACCAATTCATCCTGAGCAGCAGAGACGACGTCAGCCGCAACGTGCAGTCGTCCCTCACTTCGTCTATTGCTAGGCAGCGGATGGCCAGCTTCAGTCGGAGGGAGAGCTACAGGCTAGACAGCGTGGTGGAGCCGCAGGACTACACAGACAATGTCTCCATAAAGTCTGATGACTCCGAGTCTACAAAAAAGGGCGGAACTAAAGCCAGCGTAGGTGGAAAAGGAGGAGGGATCTAGCTGACGGTAGTGGCATGGTATAGCTTAATGACTGTAATATTGCCGTTTGAACTTAACTGTAAACTATTTTTCGTGTTATTAATGTGAAGAAGTACACAGTAATTCAGCGAAGCGAGCGGAGCTGACTCTCTAATGAGTTCGCGATATATATATATATTTAGGTCTAGAAATTGTTTTTGTTCTTGCGTGGGCGTACGTGTGTACCCTTTTCCCTACGCGCTTGCGCGGACCGGGTAACCTTCTTAGCAACATTTTGTTTTGTTTACCCGCCGTACGAAGTAGCGATGCCCAGTACGTTAGAAACGCTCCTGAAGAAAAATAAGTAAGGAGAGCGATAAGAAATGAAAAAGACAGGGCAAGGAGGGGGAGAGCTAAAACGAAACAGAAACAGGTAGCAAAGTAAAGAATCTGACAGTATTTTGTAGCCACACCAAGCATGCATGGAATAGCTGCAATTACAGGGAACATGCATCGCTCGCTTCGCTATTTTGTGCTATTAGAGCACATCACTAGTCTAATCAATGTACGTATATATGTGACCGTCTATAGGAAAACCAGGCACAATGTGGCACCCTTCGAAAAAAATTTTTTTGCACTTACGGAGTTGTCGGCGTCCAGATATTGAGCTCTCCAAGTTTTATCGTCGTAGCTTAAGTCGTTCCCACTATAATAGACCTAACCGTTCCCTTCCATAGGCTTGAAACAATACATTTTTAAGAAATCGATCGATCTTTTCTCGACATTTACGCACGCCGCGTTGTGCCCGGTTTTCCCATAGACGGTCACATATCATGATCACACCTTGTTTTGTAAACATAAGGCATTTGTGTCAACAATTATATAAAATGTCCACTGAAACACCACATGGGTATACTGTATATTTTCCCCTCAGGGTCAAGATGAAGAGAAAGCTCACGGCACTGTCTCTCTCAAGACATACTTCAAGTTCTTCCTTGCTGGCACCAACGTAGTGGTTCTCCTCTTTGCAGTCTTCTTATTCTTGCTGGGAGAAGTAAGATGAGAGAGTGTGTATGTGTGTGTGTGTGTGTTCATGTTAGACGCTACTGGAAAAAGCATGACAAGATGGCATAGAGCACAGCTATTTTGAAGAACGTTGTGTGTGTTTGCGTTGCAATAAAGATGAGAGAGTGTGTATGTGTGTGTGTGTGTGTGTGTTCATGTTAGATGCTACTGGAAAAAGCATGACAAGATGGCATAGAGCACAGCTATTTTGAAGAACGTTGTGTGTGTTTGCGTTGCAATAAACATGAATCTTACTATAAGCAGGTCTCTAATGGCTAACAAGGGCATGCGTTTGAGTGTGTGTGTGTGTGTGTGTGTGTGTGTGTGTGTGACAGTTGTTAATGGGAACTGAGAAATTACTTTATTCCTGTAACTGATGTTTATTGTTTGTCATTTGGCAATGGATCATTGATATATGCTAAATGATTCTTGTTGAATGTGATCATGTGACTTCTCTTCTTCTAGGCTGGTATTGTCCTGGCAGACACCTGGCTATCAAAATGGTGAGTTACAATTGTCTAAAACACAAATTTAGCATAATTTTGACGTGGAATTACAAATGTTGCCTGAATTAGCACTCAAGTGTATAAAAACTAAACACAATAGGAAATGCCAAATTAACAAAGAAATAGACAGTTCAACTTCACATGTCGCTGTAGTATTGTGTGTAGGCGTACTTTTAGACTAAAGCAACACATGTAGTTGCCAGTAAGTCTTAGTACAGCCACTAGTTACATCTTTTGAGTTTATTGTATTAATTGTAATTGAGCATGACCATAATAAAGCTTGTCATGTATTTCTACGTCTTCTCTTAGGTCCAGCTGCTTGCCTCCGAACACGACCATCGTCGACACATGTGTAGCATCTGAGCCAATCTGCCGCCTCACTGACGACGCACGGCTGGGAGTGTACGGCGGCATCACGATTGTTTCCATCCTCATCAACTTTCTTCGCAGTGCCATCTTCTACCTCATCTGTCTCAATGCCTCTCGTGTTCTCCACAACAGGATGTTTGCAGCCATCATTAGAGTGCCAATGAGGTTCTTTGACACCAATCCTAGTGGTAAGACAAATTGTGATATTTTCTCTTTGCAGAGCTTTTCAGAATGTTGCATTATGCCCTTGTACAAATCTTTTCTCATCTATTGTTTATGTTATACAGGAAGGATTATCAATCGCTTTTCCAAAGACATTGGGTTCTTGGATGACCTCCTACCTCACACTTTCCTGGAATATGTCTTTGTAAGTCAATAATAGTTTTGGGTTTTGTTAGTTTGGTTTTCATTCCAGTAGAATGAAACTTGAAAGTGTTGCACAATGTGTCGAATATTGAATGTTGTTGTTGTTGTTGTTGTTTTGTTGCAGTTGTTGTTGAAGTTCTTTGCTATTCTTGTGACTGCTGCCTATAGTAACCCGTACATTCTCATCCCTGCCTTCTTCATAGTCATCAGCTTCGTGGGTTTCCGCTGGTACTACCTCAAGACATCTAGGGACATCAAGAGACTAGAGGCCATAGGTAAGCCAACTTGACCTATAATGGAATAATAGCTTCCCTTGGCTGTATCAACTGCAAACTGTATCTACTTATAACAAAGTGATTACATTTTGTTTCCTTCTTTGTGTTTGTGGGTGTGGTCTTTAGCTCGTAGTCCAGTGTATTCTCACGTCTCCACCACACTGCACGGACTGTCCACCATCAGGACACTCAACATGCAGGACAAAATGCGGGACTCTCTCCATCTCTACCAGAACCACCACACTCAAGTAAGCTTCAGGGGGGGGGGAGGGGAGACTCTAAGGCATGTTTTTTGGTTAAAATTTCATTTCAGAAATCACCATGTGAGATAGTGCCCCAAATTATGGGGGGGGGGGGGGGGGCTCCAGCCCCCCCCCCCCTTCCTACACCACTGTTCACAATTAATTAAAAAATTTTTTTTAAATACAGGCTGTTAATTCACTAAATTAACTGTATTTTTCAGCTGATATAATATACCAATAAATGACTGATACAATGGTTTATTAGTAATCGCTGAAATGTGATTAACAATAGTATCTGTTAGTGTATAAAATAAAATCATGTGTTTATTTCACTAATGTTCAGGGTTGGCATTTGTATCTGGTCACTCAGCGATGGTTCGGGATGAGGATAGACGTCATCACCGCCCTTTACCTAGGAGTAGTGGCAGTCATCTCTGTTCCCCTGGCAAGGAGTAAGTGAATGAGGACTGTATGTATACAAACTGAAGTGATACCTTGCCATGTGTTTCATTGTCTCCTGAAGGTCTGGACTCTGGAGTGATAGGACTGGCACTGGCCTATACCATATCCTTAGCAGGAATTCTTCAGTTCTGTGTCAGACAAAGTGCCGAAGTGGAAAACATTGTAAGTTTATTACAAAAATAAAGCACACTATAAAATCACTGACAAGCTGTGTCCTTCCAGATGATCTCCACAGAGCGCATTTTAGAGTACAGCCGTCTTCAGCCAGAGGCTCCTCTTGACAGCGACCCCAGCAATAAGCCTTCAGACGAATGGCCCAAAGCTGGCAAAATAAACTTCAATGAAATCAAGTTCAAATATGCAGAAGGCCTTCCATATGCCATAAGGAACCTGACAGTGGCCGTTGAACCTGGGGAGAAGATTGGCATCATGGGAAGAACGGGAGCTGGGAAGTCTTCCCTCATCTCCGTCTTGTTTCGTCTGGCGGAACCAGAAGGAGAAGTTATAATTGACGGCGTAGACATTAGTAACATTGGTCTGCATGACCTGAGGAAGAACATGTCTATCATCCCCCAGGACCCCATACTGTTTGGAGGCACGGTGAGGTACAATCTGGACCCTCTGGAGAAACACAAGGATGAGAGGCTATGGGAAGTCCTGGAGCAAGTCCAGCTGAAGGAGGCGGTGCAGGCCATGAGGGGCCAGCTGAGTGGAGAAGTAGCTGAAGGAGGTAGCAATTTTAGTGTGGGCCAGAAGCAGTTGGTGTGTTTGGCCCGGGCCTTGCTCAACGATAACAAGATTCTGATCCTGGATGAGGCCACCGCTAATGTGGATATCGGGTTAGTACAGGCCTCTATTACTGCATAGTACATGAACTATTTGTGCACCTACATATGTATAATGGGAAACATGTACATGCATGCCCAAGACATGTTTACATACATGCAGAAAATGTTACCGTGCACGCCAATCCAAACACCTACCTAGAAATTAGCAACCACAAGTGAATCCTTACATTTAACACACACACACATATACACAATGTCCGGTATTATTACACTAAGTCTCTAATTGCACAATGCATTATCTGTAATTTTGCAGAACTGATGCTGTCATTCAGAATACCATCAAAGAGAGATTCAGTCATTGCACAGTCCTCACCATAGCCCATCGCCTCAACACCATCATGGACTCAGACAAAATACTGGTAAGAAAGAATATGCCCCTGGTATTAATTCAGATAATTAAAATATTCCTGTAATTGTCCATGCCCTACAGATGACAAGATTACAAGTTGTTGTTGTTGTTTTTTTGGTTTGGTAATGTGTGATGGTTTGTGCAGGTTATGAGTCATGGACAGAAGGCAGAGTTTGACACGCCTTTCCACTTGCTGCAAGACAGAGATAGCTTATTCTCTAAAATGGTGGACAAAACTGGACCGGAGGCATCTCACGTCCTGCGTTCATTAATTAAATATCCCTAGTCATCTTAACTTCTAATTATCTGCAGCTTCCATAATTATACTTGATGCAAAATTCACTTTTGTCTCTCTTTTTGTTGTATTTGTACATGTAGCCAAACCAATATAATAATTTATTGATCCAATGATAAGTACCAAAACCAGTTGCATTATTTTAAAATAGATGAATTATGTACATGATAGTGGAACACACTAATGTGTTACCATGTGGTGAAATGATCAAATATTTGCTCACCCAATCTTTTCCCCATCATTATTCCGAATTAGCTTGTTCAACAAGAAGTCGAGTTCTTTTCTTGCCGGGCTCATTTTTACTAGGTCTTCTTCTCTTCTTGTTCCCTCTCATGGCTGAGCTTGCTGTGTCACTAGGAGGCAGGTCAGCAGCTGTGTCATCCTTGTCTACTGATTCCTCTCTATCAGTGGCAGGGGGTTCCCAAATCAACTCACAGGAAACCACGCCCTTCACAGTCTTTCTTCGCATGGCTGAGAAAACATGTACACACACACACACAAAAGAAAGCAAATTTTAAGCACCCAAATAGTCAGTGAAAGCTGCACTATGCATTGATAGGCATATCACAATCAGAGAAACCAATCATCTGTATAGCTATCACTCGCACAATTGGTCAAATCAGCGAAGGCATAACAGCCACTGAACTTCCTTTTATCCAATATGTTAGCGACCCTTTACCCTATTTCACACCCAGCCTGCACACAACATCCATGCCAAAATTCTAAAGCTCGACCAGACACAAGTTATGCCAAGGTAAGCAGGATTAAATTTAATGCAGCTCGGGTCATAAAAATATCACTGCTTATGATACTGTACCAGTTTTAAGCATATTGACAGACTTGATGGTTATGAAGTCCATGTATGTCACTGACCCATTACCTAATTAACCCCCCCCAATGCTACGTGCTTCCACACACACACACACACACACCATGAAAATGCTGAAACATTTCAAAATTTATCTTGTATCCACAATATACTAGCAAGTGAGCTAAGATTGCATAGAACTTCATAGCACGTGCAGGAGCCTTAGCAGAGGTACATGTACGCCAGCGGCAAATTGAATTGAAGATGACACTGATATAATAGTTAAACCATGGGTTCAAGGAATTGTCGCTGATAACAGTCCCGATCCCAAGGGCAGTTATCTAGCGATAATTTCAAGGGTTGCTATGATTTAACTATTTTATACCGTAGTTGAACAAAACAAAGACCAAATAAAAAGAGAGGACATTGTTGTATAGAGTGGAAAACTATGCCAAGTTAATGCAACAAAGGTCATTCCAAACACCGACAACAAGATAATGTATTTCATTCCCTTTCCACCGCCTTCAAACTAAAACAGTGATGATTGAGTGATGATACCCAGTGAGGCTCACAAGTCAAGACTTTATAATTTTTTCCGCAGGCAATTGGAAGGGAATAACATTTTTAATTCATGGCTGTTACCCCAGCAGCTATAATATAAATTTTACTTCATAGTGAGCCATATTCGCTGAATTAATAATTAATATAACTCATATTTATTCCCCTCCTTCTAAATCTCCACTCACCTGCATGCCACCTCACTGCCCTGGTGACCCCGTACCCACTGCCTCATCTGCATGCAACCTCACTGCCCTGGTGATCCCGTACCCACTGCCTCACCTGCATGCAACCTCACTGCCCTGGTGATCCCGTACCCACTGCCTCACCTGCATGCAACCTCACTGCCCTGGTGATCCCGTACCCACTGCCTCACCTGCATGCAACCTCACTGCCCTGGTGATCCCACACCCACTGCCTCACCTGCATGCCACCTCACTGCCCTGGTGACCCCGTACCCACTGCCTCACCTGCTTGCAACCTCACTGCCCTGGTGATCCCGTACCCACTGCCTCACCTGAACACACTGCCATGACGACCCTGTACCCACCACCTCTACCTGCATACTGCCCTTGTGATCCCGCGCACCCCCACTGCCTCACCTGCATGCAGCCTCACTACCCTTGTGATCCCATACCCACTGCCTCACCTGCATGCAACCTCACTGCCCTGGTGATTCCGTACCCACTGCCTCACCTGCATGCAACCTCACTGCCCTGGTGATCCCGTACCCACTGCCTCACCTGAAACAAACACACTGTACCCACCACCTCAAACCTGCATACTGCCCTTGTGATCCCACACCCCATGCAAACTCACTGCCCTGACGACCCTATACCCCACCCCCATCATACCTGCATACTGCCCTTTGTCCCACCCCCCTGCCTCACCTGCATGCAGCCTCACTGCCCTGCAGTTGGATTGATGGCAGACTTGCACTTGCCTGACTTGATACCAAACAACTGACACCTTAAGGAGTATTAGTGAAGGACATACATATCTGTGTCACACTGACAGACCCAAGACAACGTTGGGTGACATCATATAGAGGGCGCAAGTCAGCTACAGCAAAGTGCTAACCTGACTTAGCAGGAAAAACAAAAACAACCCCCCCCCCCCCCCAAAAAAAAACAAAAAACAAAAAACAAAAAAAACCCTCCACATATCACATTTAGTTCAGGATACAAGTTGACAATGTCTGCAGGAGCTCTGGCCTCCATAGCCTAAGTTATACATACACACAAATGCAATGATCCATAATTATATATTGCTGGTAACATGTAACACATGAAGTAGAGTGAAATGTGGGGAATTTCCTGCTATTGCAAGTGGGAGGAAGTAAATCATAACTAGTATTTCTAGCACAAGTACAGCAAGGCTGCGTAAGGAAATAACAAATTTAGGAGGAGCAAAAACCACTTCTTAGATTTTAGGAGGGGCAATGAGATTAAATAGAAACACTTTGAAAGACTTGTAATGCTTACAAACATACATGCAAAGGTATGCTAATTTCATGTCCAATAGTCAAAATGCTTATACTGAAGGGTTTTAGGGACAGCAATGGCTTTTCGAGGGAGGTAGGGCAAATGTTTTAGATTATAGCCCTGTACAATGTGTGAATTACTGATAAATTATTCCCGTTTCAAATGTACCAAACTCCTAGAGTGTAGAAATAAGTTTTAAAGCACAGTAAGTCGCTCACCTGTTCAGCTCCACTTGATACAATAATATTCTATAAAGTACCAACAAACATTAGTATGATAATAATCTATCTGTGGTAAAGCCAGCTAACCAGCCCGACTAACAACACACCTTACCTTACCTTATGCACAGCATATGTAAATACTAAGCTAACAATGTGTGAACAATAGCGAATAGTCTGTCCTAGCATATCAGGTAAAGTATTGCTAATTAACTGGTCTGAACCAGAAATAAAGACAGTTATATTAACTGAAACACTTTAACAACCACATAGAAATAAATGTTGTATTATACACATGAATGTATGTGTACATATGCCATATGGGTGAGACTACACACTAAAGTGGGAGGGAGGGAAGAAGCGTATTCTATGCTGCTAAGTTTACCTAATGGTTGTCAAAACCATCTCCATCATATACACTACTACAGTATGTCCATTATTTGCATGAGTCAGCGTACAATGAAGGGAATGTTTCACGAACACACTTAAGTATTTTAAAGAGCCAAAGGTGAGTGAATATACAAGTGTGAGAGTGAAATGTCATTTCCATATTGTACATTAAATACTCATCCAAAACAGGACACTTCAGAGACAACTTTGCCATACTTCTAAAAATTGCAGAACTATGCATGGGCTTGGAGCGCTCAATATGGGAAAAATAATGAACACTAGTGTGATGCAGAAATACTCAAGGGAAGTATGCATTAAAATAATATAATCTTTAGGCTCAAATTAGTACACTTAGAATAGTGTCTCACTCAACTTCACTCGCACATTATCCAATTAAATTTTACAGAAAACTATTACAGACAAATTACAAGATATCCATAACATTTCACTTGTAGATGCAACTATTTATTCCTCGTGAAACATAATACATAGACTTAGATTTACAAACTCAACACAATGATTAAAACAAAAAAGAGCAAAAAAGGTCTTTATACTAAGATCAACAATGTCCATCATTAGCACAGCACAGTACCCCACGCTTATTATGTATTTCATAAAAAAACAAAATAATCATAAAAATGGACACATATACCGGAACACACTAAACTATAACATAAATACTGCACATGCTAATAGCCCCCCCCCCCCCCCCCCCCCGTCTCCCCACACCCTTCCTTAATAATCTCTCACCTTTCCTTTAGCGGCTTCCACTAATTCCATGGCATTTGAGAGGCCATTCCTACGAGCTGTCGGATCTGAGATCGCATTTCACAAAAAAATGATGCTTTGCTAGAAAGTTTAGATAAATAATTAGCTACATACTGCACCTCTGATAGCTGGGGAGTAGCAGATCTCAAAGTGCAACCCACGCTCCACGGCCTGCACACGCCAAGTCATGACCCGGGTCACATCCGCAAATGGAACATCAAATGTACACAATTATATCCATTTATACGTAACCTTCAAGTTAACGTGACATGATTAGGGGACGGCGAGGTGAAGCGGATTAGTGGGAGTGTCTCTTTATTAATTATACTAACTGGCAATGTACGGTGTGTGTCCAGTGGTAGTAATGTTCTTACCAGGCCTATCATGGTGGGCTTTAGTCGGAATGAGATTCTCTCGTCAAGTTTGATGGAAATTAAATCGACATCTAGACTTGAACAGGCTACCTAAAAAAACAACAAAAACATGTTGCAAGGTGGTCCATGTGGGTTGGGTTGGCAGGTACATGTACACCTGCATTATTATACAATGTGATTCAATATAAATGATAAGAAAAACCAGTCTAGCAAGAAATCAAGTACTGGTGCAGTCAGTAGCCCAGTGATGGTGAGTATGTAGATGATAGTCAAGCAAAGAAATTCATGCCAGACAGGCTGATCATTTCAATATACAGGGTTTCATACAGGATTTTTTTCTGGGGAGGGGGGGCCCACACGTTTGATTGACCACACCCAATTTTGCTGAAACCACACCCATTTAATTAAAAATCGTCTCGGGTCTAGAATTAGTGACACACCAATCTCGGAAGACTAATGTGTATTGCAATTGAAGGACCTCAATTAACTGAAATGAACTTTCACCAACTATTAGATATATACAAACAACAAACTCACAGAATACCATTATAAATCATTACCACAGAATACCATTAAGTAGTAAATATTATTAATTTATTTTCATGAAATTCTGGGGGGGCGGGGGGGGGGGGGGGGGGGGGGGGGGGGGGAGGAGGAGGAAATCCTAGGGAGCCCCTACCTCTGTATGAAACCTGATATATATATATACAGTATAATATATATATATACACACACTGATTGTCTTTAAATCAATTTTCTTGTTATCTCCCATCTCCCAATTAATGATTATTTACCAAATATAGAAAGGCATTAAACATACTAAAAAGTTCAGGCGCAAAAAAGTTGTCCGTACAAATGTCACGTAACTCGTTTAACCCCATGAGTGTCTAGCTTACGTCAATCACTTGCCAAAATTCATCAGAAAACACAGCTCTTTTGAGTTTAAGGAGCGTAGTAAGCTTAAAATGATTGCATAACATCTCGCTTACAAGGCACATGACCTGAGTAGAATAAACCCCACAGATACTCATGAACCTAGCATAGACTTCAATCATTATTCAGAGGCGTACGAAACAAATTCAAGGTGGAGAGGTTTTTGTTGAACTTCTTAGTTTAAATGTGTTTATATTAGCCAATTTTGAATATAATTTGTATTGCAACTAAAATAGTCGCATGAAATGATAAATGAAATGAAGTAGAAAGCTGCTATTGTTCATAAACAATAGTTACCATCTTTCCAGAACAACAACAACAACAACAACAAAAAAGAAAAAAAAAAGAAAAAAAAAAGACAGACCACACCCACCAATACCACCCCTACTTAACCACACCCACCAATACCACCCCTACTTAACCACACCCACCAATACCCCACCCCTACTTATATAAATCTTCTAAACTTAGTACTTTGGACTGACAACAACAATACAGAGACAGAGTAATGGTGGTTCACCAATCACTGAGGAAAGCATCGTGGTGTCATAAAATGGCTGTCACTGCTACGGTAGCTATGCTATTATTATTACAGGCACTATTGTACCCTCAACATTCCAATCTGATAATCCAATCATGGCAACTTGCACAACACCCAAGAGACTAACTTTGAAAGCTTTTTCCGTCTCCGGACAAATGGCCAGCACATCGTAAGTATTGAGAGTGGGAGAGGACTGCAGAAAAGAATAAATTCAATTACTAATTATTTTTTCAATGCTTCCCAAGAAATAAAACAAACTAGACTGAAAAAGTTTGTGCATGCATGTGCATTTTAGAAATAGTTTTATCTTCCTTCTCCCCTCCTCCCACCTCCAGCTATTTACAATGGAATGTATACGAATATAGGAGTGATCGTTTAATAGATATGTACAACATGCTAGCCTATTTACCCAAACATCTGTATTCAGTCATTCTCGGCTGAAAATATAACAATAGTAATAATGAAGTTTTCTCTTTTTAACAGGCAAAACATCGGGTTAAGTTATAATAAAAAATATTGGCTGTTAAAAAGAGAAAAATGTCCTATTATTATAATAGTAATAACAGCAAGGGGTTTTATTTTGTTTTGCTGATGAAGTAGTCTATTAATTAATTAATCATCACTATTACTATTATTGTTATTATTATTATCATTCAGTTGAAGCAATGCATCAGATTCCTGATCAATTGAATAATCTCAAAGTATAAGTTTAAAGCTTTTTCTCTAAATTTGTAAAACAACAACAACAACAACAACAAAGAAACGATATTATTGGCGAGCGAGCGAGACACTTACAGGGGTAACACAATTGAAAATCGGATATGTTTGTTTATTTGTATATATGTTTGGACGTACGTATGTCATTTTGTACTTTGACCCTCCGTATTTTTGTGTTCGCTCGGCGTTCGACCCCGTCCCATACTTCACAAAACAGAATCCTCTAGTTTAGCGACCATTACCCGTATCACCTTAGAAATTGAATTGTTTACCGCTTTGAATTCTTTTGCGGGTGCAGTTAAAACGCAAAAACTTATGGGAGCTCCATTTCTATTTGAGTTAGTGGCGGTGGTAAATTAATACACTATTTGTCACAGAAGCCCTACTCAACAGTATTTACTTGAAAATTCATTGTCCACTAGACGAACCACGAAGGAAAGTCTTGCGTAGGTATGTTCAGTTGTGTGAAAGTATTGTGCGTTACAACTACTATTAAGAATATCACAAAGAAAACTTTTAAAAACGTGATTTGATTTTGTTGCTTCTTTTTCAATTCAAACAGTTGCGGGAGTGGCATTGAATCCCCTTTACCGCATACGTAATTTATAAACTCGAGTAGCTTGAGTGTTAGGTGTTAAAAGCAATCATTTAACAATAGTGTAGTTTAAGGCTCGCTCACCATTTGTGCTCAAGCACACCACTAGTATATTTAATTAAGTCACATAAATATTACTATGCACAAGCTACACTCTGTTCCAATATGTTGATAAACAGCTCTTAATAGTAGTTTAGAAAAGTGAAAGATCACAAAAGAATAACATGTGATTAAAGATTGGCATAATTGAGAGTGCCCTAGGAGGAGGAGTAAACACACAATCACACCTCAAAGAAGATATCACTGACTAACTAGACTAAAGAATGAGCTACAATATAAATATGTACATGTATGGTGTGTATGAACTATTACACACACACACACACTCACACACACACACACACACACACACACACACTCACTCACACACACACACACACACACATATCCCACCCAGCACACTTTACTGCCACTGGATCATTTAACAGTGCTGTCCTCACCAGAGTGTGAAGATGTGATGGATCATTCACTGACACCGTCAGCCTCTGAAGGACTTGAACCGGACGACCCAATGGAGTCTGCATGTGATACAAACAAACACACATACACACAAATGCCAGCGTTAAATAAAATCAATTCCATATTTCACCAAACGTGCAACAATCCTTGCCCCATGAGTGTAATTAGATTCATTACAAAATAGAAATTGGCCAATTAAAAAACAGAAAATGTCCACTTCATCAGCACATACCACTCCCAGATATGCCACAAGAGCCAACACACACACATGCGGATGGCTTCCATACACTAATGGAAGACCTCTTAAAACACTTTGCGAGAAATACCGTAATACTCGATAATTTATGGGAAAATAAAGAGCTCGTTAAGTAAATCTAGATTTTACATTAGACATGGAATCTCCGAAGACAGAAACACGTAATACTGGCACTATGTGACCAGTAACTTACTAACCACACAATACAGGCATTCTTAGAAGCCATTTTACAAAGCCATTCCATAATACACTGACTTGCATCGTGAGAGCAAGAAGATTCACACTGTAAACATACATACACTTCCTGAAGTTACCTTCAGAGTTGAAGTATTCTCTGCTAGTGTGTCCAAGGCTGGGGCAGGGAAGAGCTACACTCATATCAACCAAATATTTACATAGTGCATGTGTATGCCTAACATGAACGTAAGGCTTACCTGAGTCTTCTTTGCGAGTTCTACCTCGTGGTTAAGTGTGATACATTCATAACCAACTAGATACACAACAAAGTTAACCACATGTAAACACAACAAACTCCTACTGTTCACATGAGATTAATGTACATGCATGTATGTATGTAATATCCTAACTACTCCTCGTCCTTATGGTCTACTTTTGCCTCCAACTCGCCTTTCACAAAGCAAAAACGTCGCCAAAATAACCACTCTCAACAAAGTGCATATGTCAAGCTTGACATACACAATTGACGCCTTATACTTCTTGGTGCTTTATAAGCTCCTAATTACACTCTTTCTTTTTCCCATAATAATAATAATAATAATAATAATAATAATAATAATAGCAACACATTTTTGAATGAAGAAAAGTACATTACTTAAATTTAGCTCACCATCCTTAACATTGAAGAAAAACTTGAGCAACCGGGAATTGCGTGCCAGTCTGGTACTAATTTGTTATCACGCCAATTAGTTTCATTAATTATGTTTTGGCATAATTAATTTTACAAGCTGTATAGTACAAACAACAAGGGGCTATAGTCTCTCCAATCTTAAATGATATGGGAGAAGAGACGAGGGATAAAAAAGATGGGGCTATCACGATTTTAGTTGCATTGATCTTGTGCTGCACAACAATGATAAGAACCTTAAAAACTTGTGTGTGTGTGTGTGTGTGTGTAGGGGGGGGGGGGGGGGGGGGGGGGGGAGATGGTGAGCTGAGGTGGGCTAAACACCACCCACGCTGATATATAGTTTCGATTAGTTCTTCAATTCAAACTCTTTTGTATCTGCGGTGAACTTCTTCATAAATCCCAACTGTATATTAGTTTAGCTTTACACTGCGTACATTCCTTACAGTCTGCTAGAGTCTGTAGAATATTCCTGCACTTTTCCTTGCTGTTCTGGACTGGGACATTTAAGTCAGTGAAGGCACTTGTTGCAGCTAATGAAACCATACCGCGTAGTTGGTAGTGGTCGTCACTCAAGTCCCGCCTTATGGCGCGGGCGTATCTCGCTATATAAAGCCGAAGCATTCCCGTACAACAGCTGAAGTCGTGCAGCGAAGTTTCTTAGAAATGGACACCAGAAGAAAAGGAGTAGTGGGGTCTCCTCCAACCTCTCCATTTTCTGCCAGGAGAAAGAGGAGGCAGTCTACTGACATGGGTTTGCTTCATGGAGATCCTCTATCTCCCTTGGAAAATTCAGACTTGTCAGATCTGTTGTTGAAGATGAGAAAGGAACACACATCTGCACCACAGAAGGATCTCAGGTCCAGACACAAATACAATTTCATTTTCAGGTTTCTATTTATGTAAGACTATTCACAGTACATATACACTATTGATTCATGTGGTTTTACTATCATTCAGTTGGCTGGAACCTCTTTTTTATTTGGGAGCCAGAAAAGGATTAGATCAAGAAGATTTGAATGTTAATCCAAAAGAAACTGATTCCGAAGAATTGCTGAAAATCTTTAATAGGTGAGACTATGAACTAAAGATAGTTTCTGCCAAAAATGTATTGCAGGCTTTAGCTGTGTTTGTATTACATTAAAAATAATAAGTATTACATTAATGAACATGTACCTTAATATCCCGTTTAGTCTGTGGAGGTTGTGTGCATTGTGTTAATTTTTATAAATACCAAGAATTTTTTTTTTTTCAAATGGAAATGTTTTGCATATAACTCTTGAGGCTGTGTAATGGCAAGGGATATCAGGGAAAGTGTTTTAGCTTGGATAGGTCTTCTTCACAAAGTTAGCGTTGTTGCCTATGCCATGATAAACAAAATATGTACATACAGTTTGACCTGACCTTCCCTTATACCAACTCTTACAAGGACTCATTGCAATGACTTCATGCCTGACCCTAATCACCCAGACATTCTAAAATTTTTGAACACGTACATCACTTTGAAGATGACAGGCATAGTTCTGCACATGCTTCACTGGTTCAAGGCAAGGATAAAAAAAATTAGCATTAACCCTTTGCGTACGACCGTCACGCATTCGTGACCGCCGTAACTTAACGCGCGCGTACGATGGTCACGAATCTGTGACACACCGGGTGCGTCAAGAGAATACGGCTGTCACGAATTCGTGACAAGCTCTTTTTTGCTCTGCTATTACAGTTACAGAGCGCGTAGCGCGCTAAAACTTTCAGTAGCTTACATAGTATACATTTTGCGATCTCTAGTCTACAAAATAAGTCTTATAAAATAAGTATAACTTATATCAAGTGCACCAACTAAATAAAAAAAAAATTTTTCCTACACTTTGTGTCTAGCTATTTTCAAATAGAACATCTACTAAGAAGTAAAGGCCTAAAGTAGCTAGAAATAAGCAAACTAAAACTAGAACTTACACTTGGGTGTGATTTCTCCCTTCATAAATATAAGCTAAAAAAATAGCTAACAAACTATGGCCTCCTCGATAATTCCAACTAAGTTTGTATTCAAAACAACTCTATAAACTATAAACTAACGAATTACCATAGCTACAACGCTAGAGGCCGATTATTTGAGGGCCTAACACAAACGAAACACTCGCCCGTTTTCTTTTTCCACGTGTCGAACTCCACAGGTAAAACGTCGTCGTCTCGGGCAACTAATTGGTTTTACGGCGTGCGCGTATTTAATTACATATTTGCTCGCCCGCGTTCGTCCGCAAAGGGTTAAATTTGTCCAGACTCTATTCCTATTTAGAGGTTAAGTAAATGTTGTGGCCAGCAAGACCAACCAGAATTTTTAAGCATCTGTGTTGTTGCTGTACCTTCTGTCTTGCTATTTTTGTACCAGCCTAATTAGTCTAGTGTATGCTTAGATAATCAGTCAGAATATCATATTGCAGTTGTTGTTTTTTTTATCTTTCTATCTCTACATAGTTGAAATAATAAAATTGATGTTATAATAAACTGAATGTTTTGCAGACATTGGGGTGTGGAATTGAAGCGTAGAGCACAAGGACGGTCTGCCAGACTTTGGGTAGCACTCCTCATGTCCATCCTCTGGAGATTCATTCTCCAAGGAGTTCTCATATCCCTGGAAGTGAGTTATACCAGCCATCACAAGTATGTCAGGCATAATAGTGGATTTCATGTGACCAGGCTGGGATTCTACTTTATCAGTCCGTAATCCTCGGACAGCTCAGCGAATACTTCAGCCTTGAGGCTGACAATGGAGAGAGTATGAGAAAAGCATTTCTGTTAGCTTTTGGTGAGTTGGGATAGACCTCTTAGCATTAATTATGCAATAATGTTAAGCAGGTGTTGGTATGTTGTAGTGAAACCCTGTAACTGTCATGAGTAATATGGACTTTGCACTATTGGATTGCAGAATTAATTTAATCATAAGCATGGAATGTGAGATGATCAATATAAAATAGTGTTGTGTTTAAAAGTGTGTAGCAAATTCATGCATAACTACTTTTCAGATATCTGCAATGGGAAATTTGATACTAATTTACACTAATTTAATTTTTGATAAACTTTTCAGGTTTAGTGATGTTGTCATTGGTAGTGGTCATCATGCATTCCCATAGTTTTCTCATGGGACAGAAAATGAGTATGCTCCTTCGTGTGGTCTCCACTGCAGCTATTTATCAAAAGGTGTGTCCATTCATTAAATATAATTAGTTTAGGCAAATGCTAACGATAAGTCACAAGCTAATTAGATTATTCAATACTTGTTCAGGTTCTAAGTCTTAGTCAAGCTGCTGTAGGGAAACTGTCAGTGGGACATATTGTCAATCTAGCATCAAATGATGTGCAAAGATTTGATCCAGTAAGCAGCAAAGCTTAGGCCAATCTAAGTTAAGAAAATATTGGTTTACAATCAATCCTTTGTATTGTCCTCCAGGTATTTCCACATCTTCCTTACATTTGGGTATCTCCACTACACCTCATTGTCTTCACTTACTTGGCATACGTGGAAGTAGGCTGGAGTGCCTTTGTTGCTACTGCATTCATTTTACTCCAAGTTCCTCTGCAAATTTTATTTGCTAGACTTTTTATTAAATTCAGGTTTGTCTAGTTATTTTGGGTAAAATCATTTTATGGAATCAATATCGATAGGTCCCCATACCCATCACAAAACTTTTGTTTTTACTTTAATACTTGAATAAAAAAAATATAATTGTTATTGCCACATAGAGTACAATCAGCTGAACTCACAGACAGACGAATCCAAGTGATGAATGAGGTCATATCTGGAATTAGAGTAATCAAGATGTATGCATGGGAAGACGCTTTCAAGAAAATGATTCATCAATTAAGAAAGTATGTATTTGTCTAGATTGTACATACATGTGGGTGTAGGTGTGTTTGTGCATGGGTGTTTGTGTGTATTTGTGTATGTGGATTTTGGAGATCCATTAAATGAAAATATTTGTGCCAATATTATTTCGTGACGTATTAATCAGGTTCTATAACAATTCAAAAGTTTTTCTCCCTCTTTGTTGAGTAAGACACCCTTAAGTCTTGTTAGTTTAAATATTTTGTGTAATTATAAACACTTTCCTTTCATCACTTTTCCTTTGTTCAATGAAAGCAAACACGAAGTTATGAATGCTGTGTAATTAGCAATTTGGTCCGGTATTTACAATTTTCAATCAATAAGCCAGTGTAGGTTGTTGGGTTTTGTATAGCACGATAGTGAAGTTAAATATATCCCATCTCACTCGTTATAACTGTTGTCAAAATTCAACTCAAGAAGCTGGTATACCTGAAATGGTGATGAGTTATGGCGGTTTATTGAATGTTAGGAAAGAATCCAACATAATCTTCAAAAGTGCGATCATCAGAGCATGTAACCTGGCCTACATGATCATATCTACTAGTATTGCCATGTGGCTGGTCCTCACCATACACACAAGCACAGGAGGAACAATCACTACTCGTCAAGCCTTCACTGTTCTTTCTCTCCTCACTTCCTTGCGCTTATCCTCCTACTTCTTTGTTCTTGGACTCCTGGGATACTCTGAAGGAAGAGTTGCTATTCACAGGATCCAGGTAACCTCATCGATACACCATTTTGTAGATATTTAATAAATATTCTCGCTTACGTGCAGAAATTTTTGCTGGTTGATGAGGTGCGAGCGGTTTTAGGAGAAACAGAAGAAGCATCGAAGACCAGAAAGAGGAAAAATGGACTTCCTCAAGGTGGTTTACTGGCCAGTAGTGCCTCCGTAGATACCCGTGTTTGCACGACATTATGGCATGGTTCCAAGCCCAGTGTCCTTCAGTTCAGCCAGGTGTCCGCGTCCTGGAGTGGTAATGAGGACAAATGTGTCCTGAAGGACATTAATTTTGAAGTCAACAAGGTATTCCATACCGCAACTTTCACTAATATAAAATTAATAAGTAATGTTTCTAATACAGGATATTCCCTTACTGGCAGTTATTGGACCAGTTGGGGCTGGAAAGGTGAGTGTATATAAGTATAAAATGAAGTTGGAGCTGATGATTTTAAACTTGTATATACTTAGTCCTCTTTACTACACTGCATCTTGGGAGAGTTGCCTCCATTGGAAGGTAATGTAACTGTCCAGGGATCTTTCTCGTATGTCTCTCAAGAGCCGTGGGTCTTTGGTGGTACTATTCAAGAGAACATTTTATTTGGAAAACCCTACAATGCAGTTTTATACAATAAAGTGCTTAAAGCATGCCTGCTGGATGAGGTAAGTCAGTAGTGCAAGAGTGCCATGCCCATTGTAGATTATTCCTGAAACTGAATCACAAGCAAATATTATATTGTACAATATGAATTGTACAGCATATACTTTTATGCATAATATGTTCTCAATATATCCCAACTTATTGTCACCATGAATTTAATCTAATTTAAGTACAAATTTCAGTTGATGGTAAAGCTTTTGCTTTTAACCATGTCAATACCATTAAGATTTTTTTTGTTTCACTCAGGATATAGAAGAATTTCCACTAAGTGATATGACGATGGTGGGGGAGAGAGGCATGACTCTCAGTGGAGGCCAGAAAGCAAGAGTCAACCTTGCTAGAGCCATCTATAATGGCGGGAATATCTTTCTACTGGATGATCCGCTGTGTGCTCTAGATGTCAATGTGGCAGCTCATATTTATGACAAGTAAGCGATCGTGCTTGAGGCTTTCAATCTTCTCTACTAATGTCTGTTGTTTCTTTTCAGTTGTATACATGAATTGCTGCAGAATAAGCTAGTGGTGCTTGTCACTCACCAGATACAATATGCTTTGAAAGCAAATAAAATATTGCTTATCAAAGAGGTCAGTTTAATAGTATAGATTTTCCCAGTCCAAACACCAATAATGTAATAATACACTTTTACATATATGTAGTCTGAATTTAACTTTTGGTGCATTGGTTTAATATTTAATGAAAATGGATATAGGGAAGGCAGGAGCTTTACAATAGTCATGCGGAGCTTCTTGCTAAGGGTCTTGATCTTGCATATTTGATTGGTTTAGTCCACAAAGAAGAAGAGGATGAGGATGAAAGGAACATGTACAACTACAAGAAGATAGATGGTGTGTCTGTTATTACAAATTTTATCATTGCTATTATTCTTCTTGTTGCCTTTGTTGTTTAGACCCACCAAGTCCTACAATTATAAGTTTGCTAAGCACAGACCCTTTTGACGAAGTCTGCAACCCTCCTCAAATTCCTGAGATGATTTCTTCAGCTACAGAAAAAACTACCACTCTCACACCATTGGCGCTGTTCAGCAAAGCAGTTCGAGAAAACCTTCCTCTGGGAAAGCCTTACACTGGAACTAATGACATAGTGGTGAAAAGAAAACCTCGGTTTTTCATCTTTCCCGCCAATGAAGGACAAGAATTGGAAGAGAATAAAAGAGAGGATGACACAGGAAGACATGAGTGTCCAGTCAACTGTGATAATGGGGGAATACAGAACAACAATGTCGGCCAGACAATTGAAGTGCATGTGAGAAGCCCTTCATTCCACAGCAGCTGCAATGGATCCGAGTCTAGTGTGCCATGGCCATTTGCTGGACTTCCCCCAGGGAAGAAAAAACCTAAAGGTCAAAACAGTAATTCAGCACATTTAGACGCATGGCCATTTGCAAACAGGCCTCCAGGATTTAGTGGTCACACTGGCTATAGAAAGAATTCTATATGTGCAGCATTGCTGTCTCCCCCACAGAATAGAAAGAAATCTCTATGTGCAGCATTGCTGTCTCCCCCACAGAATAGAAAGAAGTCTATATGTGCAGCATTGCTGTCTCCCCCACAGAATAGAAAGAAGTCTATATGTGCAGCATTGCTGTCTCCCCCACAGAATAGAAAGAATTCCATGTGTGTTACTCATATTGCAAGCCAAGCTGTCCCAAATGGAAGTCAACTAGATTCTGGCATTGACTTGGATAATGCAGCAAGCAGCGCCAACCCCTCACCTCTACCATTCACAGCTTTTGAGAACTCACCTATACTGGAAAGGTCTCGCTCTTTAAGTGACAATGAAGACACAATATCCAAGTGTTCGTTAGACAGCAAATCGCCTTCTGTTCATATAGATTTCCTCATGCCAACTACTATGATGACTCCAGGATTGCCCAGCAGGTTCACACCAAATCGTCCCTCCAGTTCCCGTGGCCGCCAGTCAGTGATGAGCATAAGATCCACACACAGTAGAACTTCATGTGTGGAGTTTGACTATCAGCTTAACATACAGCCATCACCTTTTGACACTGTCTCTATTTATTCAACTCATTCAAAATTTTCAACGATTACTGGTAATGGCAATAGGATAGCTGCAGAAAATCCTGACCAAATGGTATGTACTTTTAATCTTATGGGCCACGCAGTTATAAGATTTTTAATTGTTATTTCATAATACATTAATTTGTAATGCTCCTATAATTATTTATTTTATTACACTGTTTATTGCATGTTAGAATCCTCCTAAAGTTGGTAGAGAAGTTAAGAGAAAAGGCATGGTGTCATTAAAGACTTTTTATAAATACTTCACGGCTGGAGGTAGCATTCTTCTCCTAGCTGTTACACTATTGTTGCTACTACTTGGAGAAGTAAGTTTTAAAGAGTGCAAATCTGATCTTGTAAACAATGGCTGTTCTTTTCCATAGGTTGGTATAGTTATTTCAGACTGGTGGCTCTCTGATTGGTAAGCAAGTCTATTCTAATAACGTAAAAGCTTTATTTCATTTATTTGTGTTTGTGTTTGTATCTTAACAGGGCTAGTTGCTTTGGTGCTGTGAACTCTTCAGGCTATTGCTATCTCTCAAACACTGATAGGATATACGTGTACACGTTTACTACGGCCGTTTCAGTTGGTTTGAATTTCACTCGAGTTGTTATGTTCTGTTTCATTTGCATTCATGCTTCAATGGTTCTCCACAATCACATGTTTAACTCAGTACTGGGAACTAAACTCAGTTTTTTCAACAACAATCCGATGGGTGAGTTACTTTGGTTGTTGTAGCAAAAAAAAAAAAAATAAAAATATTTTTAAAAACTCATTGTACAATGCAGGGAGAATACTTAATCGATTCTCTAAAGATGTTGGATTCCTAGATGACCTTCTCCCGTTCAACTTCTGTGAATTTTTGTTGGTAAGCATAGCTCACTGGTTGTTTAGAGCATTATTTGAATATCACGCACAATTTTTTTGTCAGCTTTCTCTGCGTTGCACGGCCATTGTCCTGACTGCAACATCTTCCAATCCCTACCTTATAGTTCCGGCTCTATTGATGACAGTTCTCTTCATTGGCTTGCGGTGGTATTATTTGAAGAGTGCACGTGATGTCAAGAGAATAGAGTCAATAGGTAAGTTGAGCAATTACCTTATTGGCTAATGTACATACCAATACATATTAATTCACAAATGCTATAAGTTTGACTATTTAGCTTTATTTATTTGGAATTATTTTGTATAATTATATTTTGTTGATCAGCTCGCAGTCCTGTGTACTCCCATCTTTCAAGCACACTCCAGGGCCTGTGTACAATCAGATCTTACCAGCAAGAAAAAATAGCCCTGGAAAAGCTGCACGCTCTTCAGAATGAGCATTCTCAGGTAGATATATAGTGTACATTTTTATATATGAAGCATGTGTATCACCACAAGCTAATCTGCTATGCTGCTTCCATTGTTGTTCTGCGAGGAAAGTCCATATCTGTTTATGGAGGCAGGTTTATTAAATCATCAAAGTAGCTATCAGTTGTCATGCAGTGTGTTTTAGCTATCAAATTTTCCTGCTTCCTCATTACCATTCCCCACTCCCCCCTATTTTTTGTAACTAATAGTTTACACGTATGATGTTATAAAAAATTATAAAAATGTGTTCTTATGCATATTCAGGTCTGGTACCTCTACTTAGTCATGATTCGATGGTTTGGGATTCGAGTAGATGTTCTGAGCGTGTTCTTTTTGGCATCTGTTGCTTTCATATCCATACCTCTGGCTTCAGGTTTGTTGCATTTTGTGTTGTTGAAAGACAATTAGTCTATCTAGTTATGATTGACCAACTGAATGTGTATATTTGTTAGGTTTAAATGCTGGCTTGATAGGACTGAGTCTTACGTACACCATATCTCTGGCAGACATGTTGCAATACACGATACGATTGAGTGCGGAAGTTGAGAATACGGTGAGCAAGTACTTTTATTCTAATTAATGACCATCTATTGGTAAATTGGGCTCAGTGCATCCATGCAGTAACATTCTTTGTACCAGTTGTAAGTTATTTGCATGCCACAAGTGTAACCAAAGCAACAGGAATCACTTGAAATTTAATTGATTATTACATGACAATTTTTGCTGAAGTCACAAGAGATTTTTTTTTTATCAGTTTGCAGTCAATGGAGAAAAATTGAAAAGGCTTTAAAATGTTGTATTACAAATGCAGTGTATTATTCCAAATAAATGATCTTTTAGCTACCTAATTATCAAGACCAGTTTAATATTTTGCCCACTCTCTTCATTGTATTGTTCTATCAATCAGCCAGTTACTATTGTAGATCATATATCTTCATGACAAAAGCAGTTATCCCCCAGAATAGTTATGAGTTGCAACTATAGGACGTGGCTTCCAAATTCATTCCAAAATTTGGCAAATAGTTTATCATTTCTCTTTGTTGTTAAATCCAGAAATACTACAAATAAATAAATTTCTTTTAATTTGTGCCATACTGTATATTTGTTGAATTAGATGATATCTGCAGAAAGAGTTATGGAATATGGTAGATTAGAACCTGAGGATTCATCTACTACTTCAAAGAAGGAACCACCAAAAGACTGGCCGAATAAAGGTGATATATCCATGGAAGATGTGAGCTTCAAATATGAAAGTGATCAGCCCAACGTGTTGTCGAATCTCAGCTTCAACGTCAAAAACTCTGAAAAAGTAGGAATAGTTGGACGAACGGGAGCGGGAAAATCTTCTCTGATATCAGTTATTTACAGACTTGGTGAACCTCATGGAAAAATTGTCATAGATGGAATTGACACAAGTTCCATAAGCTTGCAAGCTTTGAGGAAGCAAATGTCCATTATTCCCCAAGATCCTGTGCTGTTTAGTGGAAGTGTTAGATACAACTTGGACCCATTCGGAGATTATTCTGATTTTGAACTATGGGATGCATTGGATCAGGTGCAACTGAAGAGTATGGTGCAAGCAATGGATGGTCAACTAGAAGGAGAAGTAAGTGAAGGAGGATGCAACTTCAGTGTAGGGCAGAGGCAATTAGTATGCCTGGCACGAGCACTTCTGAGGAAAAACAAAATTATCATTTTGGACGAGGCTACTGCCAATGTTGACCCAAGGTATTTTTGTTCTAATAATAAAGTTGATGATGATGATGATGCTATTTTCAATAATAAACCTTTCATTTAGGACTGATGGGATAATCCAGAAGGCTATCCAGGACAACTTCTCTGATTGCACTGTTCTTGTTATAGCCCATCGTCTGAACACTATTGTGGACTCCGACAAATTGATGGTACATTATAGACTGATAGGGCTACCGATTTCTTTTATTTTTTTAAAGATCACGTAGTATAATTTTGAGCATTGGTATTGAAACAATTGCTTAAGTTCTGATCAATTAAATGTACATTCCTCATCTCAAAGTACTTGCGTTTTATCCAAACTATTTTTGCTGCAACCACATTCATTTTGGTGTTAGGCAAAGTTAGAGTGTTTGTACCAGCTATTGTGTGTTCAGCTTTTCACTAATGTTTTTGTCATAGTTTCTGGGGAAAGGAAATATCATGGAATTTGACAATCCATACAAGCTGCTTCAAAATCCCAACTCACATTTCTATTTGATGGTGGAAAAGACTGGAGAGACTGCATCTGGCAGGCTTCACCAATTAGCTTTGGAAAGTCATCTGCAGAGGATGTTCAAGAAAAGTGGTCGCCTCACTTCAGCCGAAGCCAAGTTCGGAGTGAGAAACATGTCACATCTGTTTGCAAAGTCTCTCCTACAAAGGACCACTGGATCAGGCGCATTTGGTTTGAGTCGGCTGCAGGAGAGGAGGGTGTCTATGCTGTCCAGCAATAGCTTCCCTCGTGCATTGAATGAAATTGGTCTATCAGAAGATGAGAATGAAGAGGAAAATGACTGAATCACTAGTTGGAAAGCTAGCAAACACTTCAAAATAATGTTGTCATATTTATCAAACATTTGTTGACACTTTTAATACTCAATTTTCAGCTAGATTTGCATTCGAGTCCGTACTGAAATGGCTATGATTACAATGATAAGACAAGTATTATAGGTGTGTATAAAAACTCGGACAAAGAGGAGACTGGGCAGGGCAAAACAATCAATACAAACAAGCCAATTAACAAGTTCAAAGTTCATGCATCATTGGATGACTGGTTGTCTTGCACACATAATGTCTGTGTAAGCCTGGACAATTAGGTTTATTCCAACATTTGACTTCTTGTTGAAGTCCTTCAGAATTAAAATTTGATATATTAAAATTATTTCAACCAAGAATTAATCACTGAATCATGTGCAAGAATAGTTGCCATATAGTAACAGTATATTATAGGCATTGAGGAGGGGGGGGGGGGGGGGGGGGGGGGGGAGGGGGGGGAGCTTGTTAGCCATGCTTGAGCTATATAAGTGATCATAAGGAAATGGCTAGGACAAAACTACTGTGTTTTTAGTAGCTAGCTAGTATTTACACTTTGTCATATTAGCTGTGTCATGCTATCTACCAGCTCTCTTTATATGTCTCCTGTTGAGCTACCTGAAACTTCTACGCAAAATTGGTTTAGTGGAACAGAACTCAACTCTGATGATGGGCACTACCTATAGGAAATGAGAAGCTAACATAATCTATACCATTAATTTTATGGTCATTTCCTGTTCCTGCAGGTATTCCCTTGTCTTTGGTATTGTAAGAGGCCCTATGCTGCCTTTTTATATAATGAGAGGAGGGGCCCTGTCCTGTCTTTTATTATAGCTAAGTACTGTTTCTGTCCATTAGCTAGCTACACAGTCTGATTAATCATGTCACATTGCTTCGCCAGCTAGTTATTATAATTTTATTTTGTGAAAACAATCTTGAAAACATTGCTATAATTATAAAATACAGACTGTATCAGTCAAAATAGAACATCATATACATTTCATTAAAACCCCATATACTCTGGTGTCACGTAACACTTCATGCACTTGCCACGTCTGAAAAATTCCACGGAAAATCGCTTCCCTTGAGCAACCACTGAAGTCAAATCCTTCATAGACGTAACTTCCCTGTCGTTGATTTTGACAATAACATCTCCTTTTTTCAAACCTGCATTATCAGCAGCACCGCCTTCTGAAACATTCGCCAAAAAGATGCCTCTGTTAACTTCACGAGGAATGGAGTAATAAAACTGCATTGCCCCCATTGATCGCTGGTTTAGCATCAAAAGTGATACCCCCAGCAAGTACTTTGACTTATCTCTCCTTCCACTGCTCATTGTTTCCTTATTAGCACCACGTAAGAAAGCCTCTGCTCTCTCTGATGGAATTGCAAACGATATTCCCGGATATGCTGTCATAGCATTTATACCGATGACTTCTCCATCGAGATTAACGAGAGGGCCGCCGGAGTTCCCCACAGTTATGGAAGCATCAGTCTGGATGTATTCCATGTCACCTTTATCCAGTCCCAGATCCTTCCCGGGTCGGCCGATAGTGCTCACCACGCCACAAGTGATGGTATTGGACAGAGCAAATGGACTTCCTAGAGCTACTACCCATTCCCCAGGAGAAGTGGTGCCTGGACTCACAAACACTGCCGGAGAAATGGTTACATGATTCGGTAGATCCATTTTGATGAGTGCCAAGTCAATTTCTTGATCCAAGTCGGTCACTTCTCCTTGAACAACCTCCCCGGTGCTCAGCTTGACTTCTACTTTATCGGCACCGCTGACCACGTGGGCATTGGTAAGCACATATTCGCCATTTTCCACCACAAATCCTGATCCAGCACCCCGGCCAGGAAATGATCCAAAAAATGTGTCAATTTTTTTAGAAACGTCAATGTGAACAACAAATGGTGATGCTTTTCTGACAGCATCAGCAATGAAGTTGTATTGGCTTCTCACACTGGGGCCGTGAAATTCTTCTTTGCACAGTGCTCTTGACAAAGCAGACTTTTTGAAGTACAGGAAAGCTCCAACACCAAGAACTGCAGTCAGGAACCATTTGGTATATGACAGACTGCTGGAAGTACTTGACTCTGGAGATCGAAGTTCAAGTTCATTAATACTAATAATAGACGATAATTTGGTAGAACTTAAAGAAGACCCCAAAAAGGTAGAAGGAATAGGAGTTACATCACAGTAAGAAGTGCTGAGAGTTGGAAAATTTAAGCTGGAGAGACATCTAAGGCGGTTATACGCCCTAGAAAGTGACCTCTTTTGGGCACAGACCGCCATAGTCCTACCCAACAAGTTACCCTTTACCAAACTTATACAACAGGTTAAAGGTTACGATATTTGACCACACCTACCTCTAATGCGGAGCGTGTACTCATTGGTACGGGTGGTGGCTAGACGCGAGCGGCGGTCCTTATAGCTACTACAATGGCTAAATTTTTGTATACCGAGATGCATCATCAGTAAAGTCTGCTGTAATGGTACTTAAGACTTTTACAAACAATAGTCCTCTATATAAATGTTTTGGTGTGCATATGAATATAATAGATAACAGTAGCTATAGCTACACTGCAAATTAGTAGCTACACACAAACAGTATATATTCACACTATCACCATTACATCTAGAGTATTCTCCACCTTTTTTCTCTTCCTGCCCAGACAGTAACAAACTCATTGCAACTAACTCCTACTCCTGATTGACGCACATTTGAGTATTCCAATAATTTCATCAGACCATATAAATTTACATCAACTGAATTACTCTCTTGCATCAAGTAGTCAGACACACAGCCATTGGGAATGGTCCTTTCCTCATTAAGAACCTCAGACACCTGTGCACTTCCCAAAACTCAATTGGTAAACAGAGCTGTGCCCTTATCCTCAACTTCAATTGAGTTGTGGTGACAGAGATGCTGATGTTAGCTACTTGGTGTTCGTGTAGCTAAGCTATATTATCATGCAGAAACAAACATGTGATGATTCAGTGAAACATGGAACACCAGAAGATGATTTTTCCTGCAATCTCTTCACATCTCGATGAGGACAAGCACAAACATGGCACTTATGACAAAAATACAATCTGCCAGTCACCATTTATAGGCTTCAAGAGAATAAACAAGGCAAACAGTTTACTCTTGATAGGGAATATGCGGGTTTTTTTTGTAATTTTCAACTAACAATATTTTGTAGTTCTTATAATTTCATCAGACCATATAAATTTACATCAACTGAATTACTTACACTAGTCAATAAAATTGTTGTATTTATGGAAAGTGAGAACAAATGAACAACTTCAGTGGCATAATTTTTTGTAACAAAATTGTCATAACCTCAAGACTGTGGTCATTTTGTGTACTTAATTTCCATTGTGGTTTTGTGTGTGTCTACTTCCTGTTGGTATCATTAATAAAAGTCACTTGTTGTTTTTGTAGTCAGTTTTTGTTGTATGTATGAATTTATAAGTTATTACATTGGCGACGAGGATAGCTGCACAAATCGGCAGAACGACGAGTTTCGATGAGAAACAGGAGGAGTGGACACTATACGTCAAAAAATTGGAACATTTCTTCACTGCTAACTGACACACCGATGACGACAAAAAGAAAGCTTCGGGCTAAGTGCCTACAAATTGTTGCAAAGCCTAGTGAGCCTGCAGAAACCTGGAGACAAGACGTATCAGGAGCTTGTCGAAATTATGAAGATGCACCACAACCCGACACTTTCGGAGCCTGGATAAAGTGTCGCGGAGTACGTAGCGGCATTGAGATAGCTGGCAGAATTTTGCAACTATGAAAGTTCGCTAAGCAAGATGTTCAGAGATAGGCTCTCAGTCACTGTCGTCTTGCTATCGTTCAAAGAAACTCATGACTTCATCTCAGTTATTAGTTCATTTCGATCCTGAAAAAGAATTAATACTATCTTGCAATGCATCTCAGTATGGAATTGGGGCAGTCCTAGCACATCATATGGCTGACGGAACTGAAAAGCCCATTGGATTTGCCTCTAAAACCATCACAGCAGCAGAAAAGAATTACTCTCAAATTGAGCGTGAAGGATTAGCATGTGTGTTTGGGATAAAAAAATTTCATTATGGAGTTAATGGTCTCATTAACTAAGGTTACTAGGCAAGTGACCTGGGCGGAGCCGGTAGGTGTAGGGGTGTAGAATAGGCTGGTAAGCTGAGCATGCGCGATAGTCAGCACGTGGCGAAGTGAAGCAGTGAGGCGGTTATCGAATACCGAATATCGATAGAGACAGCGACGGTAAGGTAGAAAGGACAGGGTGGAAAGGACAGTGTTACTGGCGGTTACCGGTAGAGACGGAGAGAAACGAAAAAGAAAAGGACAAGGTAGAGAGGACAGCGTTGCTGAATGGAGGACGCCGAGGCAGGGTCTGGAGAGGGTTCTTCAGGGGCATCAGCGGCGGAGAGGGGCGTGATGCGGGATACCCTGAGGGAACTTCTATTCGAAATCCCCGGTTTTCAGACACTGGCGGAGAGAGGCATCCCAAGGGAGTTGATTCCAGATCCCCCTGCGGGGGCTAGTCCAAGTGGCCTGCACGAACCGGCATCAGAGTCGGGAGGGAGCCGGCCCAGCGCTGGGGAAGTGAGTTCCAGCAGTGGCACAAGTAAGAAGGGGAAAAAAAAAAAAACACAGGGAGGGGGGATACAACCACTGGCCCTCTCTCAGGAGGCGGGCATACAACTGCATCTCTCCCCACTGGGGATGATGGCATGGCTCCGGCCCGCCCCCACTAATACCTATCTAGCGTTAGATAAGGGAGAAGGGGTATTTTGGCAGGCGGATTCTAGTGGCGAGGTGGAGGGGGTTTAAACGGACAAGGGGGCCCACCCATGGCAAGTAGGGGGCGGGACATACGCACAAAAAAAAAAAAAAAAAAAAAAAAAAAGTGGACCGGGGTTGATGGGTTTTACGTTCCTGTTTTCTGTAGGACGGGGCACGTCGGCCCTGGGGGATGCAGACGGGCTGAGCCCTGTCCCGCTGAGCACGATGCCTTCGACAGCGACCCTCGCTGGGCTTCCGTGCGTAGACGGATCGTTGGCCCCGGGTGGCCCACATACTGGAGCAACCGTGCTAGGCACGACAGCCCCAGGCAGCAAGGTGGTCAGAGGGAGCATGCCAGGCACATCTGCCTTGGGTATGGCGTCGGGCGGAGGGAGCATGCCAGGCACGTCGGCCTTGGGCATTACGTCGGTCGGAGGGAGCATGCCAGGCACGTCGGCCTTGGGTATTGCGTCGGTCGAAGGGAGCATACCAGGTACTTGGCCGAGCAGAGTCCCCACAGCGGGGGTTATGTAGGCGATGGCATGCCTCCGGTGCCGGCGAAGCTGGTGAACAAGATCAGAAGGTGGGAGTTCATTGAGATGGGTGAACTTTTGCCCGAGTTCTGGGTCGGACCCAAAGAAGCTGAGGGGGATGTGGGGAAGGAGAAGCGAGGGAGACAAAGCAGGAAGGTCACAGACGTACTTACATGGCTGCAGTGCTTCGGGACATACGTCGCCGTCCTTGCCACACATGAGCCAACCATAGTCCCCGAGCTCATGGCATACATGGGACTAATCATCCGTGTGTCGCAGGACTACGAAGGCCTCGGATGGGTCCGTTATGACTCGGCCTTTCGGCGGCAGGAAGCCCTGTCCGGCAACAAGAAATGGTCGGCGGTGAATGGCACGTTGTTCACGATGAACTTTTCAGGGAGGGCGTCAGGCACGAGGAGGTGCGAGCTGTGCTTTGCCACCTCGCACAGTGAACGGGAGTGCGCTCAGAGCGGCAACCCCGAGCCGGACGTTGGCGAGCGACTGAGGAGCCTGGAGTCGGTGTTGATCACCATGGCTAGGCCATCGCCCCCGGTGCGGCCACAGCGCCTCTCAGGTCAAGTGTGCCGCAAGTGGAACACTGTCGGCTGTACCTTTCCCAGCTGCAGACACGCGCATGTCTGTAGCAGTTGCGGCGGCAACCACCCAGCTGTTCGTTGTGGGGGCCCCGGCCCTACCCCGAGGTTCATGGCAACACGGCCGCCGCACCCTTCCTTCTAGGTGACGTCAGCCTCCAGGGGAAGACTATCGAATTGAATATTGTTTCGTAGTTGTTGAGTTGACTTGTTATGGTGATTTGTCTTTGCAATGAGATCCTAATCGTAGTTGTGTGAATACTGGGGAGGGGAGAGGACACTTTATGGTATAAGTAATCAGGGGAGGTAGCAGCTGGGAAAAGGGAGAAACCAGGAACCTTAGATCGCATGCGGGGGGTGGGAGGGGAGGGGAGGGGAGGGGGAGTCAAAACTTGTATTATCCGTATTGATGTGTATTGCAGAGTACAAGTACATGGCAGACCTTCTTCAGCTAGACGCAAGGCGCGCGAGAGGTGCGGTACCCTCTCCGCAGCAGTTATTGGGGGTGAACACCCCACTGAGTTGGCGGGAGTGGGATCGGCAGCTGTCAGCATGCCCAGACCAAAGGTTCAGGTCGTACCTGGTCTAGGGAATTCGGGATGGATTCAGGATCGGCTTCGCGGGGGTGGTGAGGGGCTGGCAGCGGTGCCCCACTCAGAACATGCAATCAGCCCGGGAGCAGCCCAAGGTAGTGGATGACTACCTAGCAGGAGAATGCAGTACAGGGCGTATGGTTGGTCCACTACAGCCGGACCTGTTCCCGCAGGTTCACCCGAACCGGTTCGGGGTGATCCCAAAGGGCAGGACGGGGAAGTGGAGGTTGATCGTGGACATGTCTTTCCCAGCCGGGTCATCCGTGAATGACGGTATCGATGAGTCCCTGTGCTCCCTGAAGTACTTTGGGATAGGGGACGCAGTGAAGGGGATTGCAGAGAGAGGTCCAGGCACGCAACTAGCAAAGGTGGATATCAAGAGCGCATACCGGAATGTTCCGGTACATCCGGACGATCGGTGGTTGTCGGGGATGCTCTGGCGAGAAGGTCTGTTCGTCGACACAACCCTGCCCTTCGGTCTCCGCTCAGCCCCGAAGATATTCACGGCGCTGGCAGACGCAGTTGAGTGGATGACGCGGAGAGATGGCGTTGATTTTTTATCCACTATCTGGACGACTTTCTGCTGATGGGCAGGCCGGGATCAGGGGAGTGCGGGGAGGCGCTGGAGAAGCTGATGTCGATCTTTCAGTGCCTGGGGTTCCCAGTCGCACCGGACAAACTAGAGGGGCCAGCCACATGCCTGGTGTTCTTGGGTTTCGAGTTGGACACGAGGTTGATGGAGGTCCGCTTACCAGTCCAGAAGCTGCAGGAGGTGCGGGACCTGGTGAGCCAGTGGTGTAGCAAGAAAGTGTGCTCAGTGAAGGAGGTGGAGTCGTTAATTGGAAAGCTTGGGCACGCAGCTCAGGTAGTCACACCGGGAAAGACGTTCATGCGGCGAATGTTCGAGCTGAAGGCAAAGGGGGGTAGAGGTCGGAGGATGTGCAGGCTGAACGCAGGTTTCAGATCGGATATCCTGTGGTGGGCAACATTTCTCGAGTCTTGGAATGGAGTTAGTATCCTGAGGGGTCTTTCGCGAGAGTGGTCAACTAATCATGTCTGGACGGATGCCTCAGGCAGCTTTGGCTGTGGGGCATGGAACCCTTCGACAAGAGAGTGGATCCAGCTGGCGTGGTCAGCAGTGGCGAGACTGAGGGTCGCCGAGGCTCAGGATGGGGGAATTGCATGGAAAGAACTGTGACTTATTGTGCTGGCATGTGCCTCATGGGGGGGGGGAGGCAATGGAGGGGAGGGGTGGTGACGATGCACTGTGACAACACTGCTGCGGTGGCGGTGGTTAACTCGGGTTATAGCAAGGTGCCTGAGATCATGCACTTGTTGCGGTGTCAGTTTTTCGTGCGGGCAAGCCTCGAGCTTGAGGTGTGGGCAGTACAAGTACCTGGGGTGGAGAACGGGATAGCTGATGCGATTTCCCGGAATAACTTACACCTGTTTTACTCACAGATACCGGCCGCTCGGGACTGCAGGACCAGCATTCCAGTGGCTCTGAAGGCACTGTTAGCCGAGCAGCAGCCAGATTGGACATCACCGGCCTGGGCCTAGTTGTTCGGGAGCTGTTTTCGGCCGGGTTAGCACCTGCCACAAGCAGGTCGGGCACGAGACGCTATGTGGAGTTTTGTCAGTCGCAAGCAGTAGAGCCACCCTTTCCCACATCCGAGTCTACCCTCTGCCTGTTTGTAGCATGGCTCCATACCCTGAACTTGTCGAGTGGCACTGTAAAGAACTATTTGGCAGCTGTCCGCCACTCACAGATTGCGCTGGGCCTGGGAGACCCAAAGATGTGTGCGATGGTGCAGCTGGAGTATGTCATTAAGGGCATGAAGCGGAAGTCACAGGCACAGAAGAGAGTGCGTCTCCCTATCTCATTAGAGATGCTGGAGGGATTGAGGAGGACCTGGCTGGGGTACTCGAATGCCAGAGATGCAGCAATGCTGTGGGAGGCAGCTGCTACCTGCTTCTTTGGTTTTCTTCGGGTGGGCGAGATTGTCACCCCAGGAGAGAGGTTTGACCCAGCGTGCCATCTGGTTCAGGGCGATGTAAGAGTCAATGACACGGGCAATCCGCAATTCATGACGGTCCGGATCAAGGCGTCGAAGACCGATCCCTTTCGGAAGGGTGTCTTGATCTACCTGGGCAGGACACACAATGAGCTTTGTCCAGTGGCGGCGTTGCTTGGCTATATGGTACTGCGTGGGGGGAGTGAAGGCCCTTTCTTCAGGTTTGAGGATGGAAGGTTGCTGACAAGGGAGAGGTTTGTCAGGGCAGTGAGGGAAGCGCTCACGAGCCGGGGCTATGACTGCACTCTCTACGCAGGCCATAGTTTTAGAATTGGGGCGGCGACAACAGCTGCACAGAAGGGAGTGCAAGACTCGCTCATCAAGACCCTTGGCAGGTGGGAGAGTGCAGCTTACACGCTGTATATCAGAACACCCCCGGATGTCCTATGTGGGGTTGCGAACATACTGGTGGGGCAGGAGAAGATTGGCAACAGGACGACATAGTCAGACGAACTGTCACCAGACTTGGGACATTGTTGGGGCACAGACTAGTTGTTCATTCAAAAAAAAAAAAAAAATTTCTTTTGTTAAGTTATTCCCTGTAGGATTGGGTGAGGGGTCACCAAGGCGACCCATGGGATGAGTGGGTGTGGCACCCACAAGCTCACCCAATCAGGTGAGAACCTCATAGGCCGGAAAGAGGGAGGGGCTAAGATCGAACGTCAATGCCGAGGGAGGCCACACCCATCCCAGCAGATGGCAAACCTAGTTAGGAAAGGGACGTCGATCGAGTCGGAACGAATACGTAGCCTATTAACTTATCTTTATTGGCACAAGTTCGTTCTCGCAACTGACCACGAACCACTTCTAACACTGTTCAATGAAAACAGAGCAGTACCTCCTCAAGCTTCTGGAAGAATACAAAGATGGGCACTCACCTTGAGCATGTATGAATATTCATTGATTTTTAAGCGCACTGCTGAGCATGGGAATGCTGATGCAATGAGCCGTTTACCTTTACGGGAGAAGATACCTGAAGTACCAGAGCCAGCAGAAGTCGTTCTCCTCATGGAAGAGTTGGAGGATAGCCAACAGCCAAACATATCAAAGCTTGGTCCAGAGTTGATCCAGTTATTTCTCAAGTCCTAGAATTTGTACATACAGGATGGCCCAGTGAGACAAATGATGTTAATCTCAAACCATACTTGAAGCGGAAGACTGAGTTGTCAAGTTGTGATGGTTGCCTGATGTGGGGAAACCAAGTAGTCATACCGGAAGTGGGTCGAGCAGAAGTTCTCCAGGAACTCCATGATTCCCACCCAGGGGAAACAAGAATGAAAAGGTTAGCAAGAATGTTTGTGTGGTGGCCTGGGATGGATCAGGAAATTGTAAATGTAGTAAAGAGTTGTGTGACCTGTCTAAGTAATAGATTCCATGGCAGTGGCCTACTAGACCATGGAGTAGAGTGCATATTGATTTTACTGGACCAGTTAAGAACAACATGATTCTCATTCTAAATGGATAGATGTGCAAGTTATGTCATCTATTACAGCAACAGCAACTATTCAGAGATTACGGCACATATTCTCTCAATTAATTGGTTTACCTGAGCAGATTATATCTGATAAATGGTCTCACGTTCCCAAGCACTGATGAATTCAAGCAGTTCTTACAGAAAAATGGCATCAAGCATGTGACGTCAGCACCAAACCACCCAGCCACTAATGGGTTAGCTGAGAGAGCGGTGCAAATTTTGAAAACTGGACTTAAAAAGTGCACAGAGGGAAACACACAAACTCAGTTTGGTCAATTATTATTCAGTTAGGATTACTCCACAAACCACCACTGGAGTGTCTCCAGCAGAATTAATGTTTGGTAGACGTTTAAGGTCTGTGTTTGATTTAGTGAAACCAGACTTACAAAATCGAGTGGAGAAAGAACAAGAAAGACAGAAAATAAATCATGATAAAAAAAGCGGTTGAGGGGAGAAAATGTTTACGCCAACAATTTCAGGCCAGGAGACACAGAAACATGGTTGCCTGCAGTAATCATAAAAAGATATGGCCCAAGAAACTTTACTGTCAGTCTGATTCAGGAAAACGTAGTCTGGCGTCGACATGCCGACCATCTACGTCCAAGACATGCATTAGATTCTCCTAAGTCTTCAACAGCTGAAAGGTCATTAGTGGAATCTGAATTCCAATCAGAAACCACCAATCTTCCCAATGAACTGAGCTGGGAAATGGGAAATGTCATCATCCACCACTCTGAGCCAGACCTCCCACTGGTTGCAAGATCACTACCAGATGAGATGTCAGCATCTACACCATCAACACAGGTAGAGCCTGTGGCCACAGCCTCACCACATCAGGCAGAAAGAGTAGTCAGAGCTACTTCACCACACATGACGTCTCCAGAGCAAGTAGTTCTTGGTTCTCGAGCATATACAGTCTTGTCACCTACAAATAGGGGCTTCCCCACAACATTACAACGCCGTATTTTTTATATTAGTATTTGTTTTCCATTAAAAAAAAATTTTTTTTAATTATTATTTTTTGTATCCTATTTAAAAGAAAAAACTCGTTGTAATGTTTTTTTAGATGTGGCGTGTACCCCGTGTTCATAATATGAGTTCATTCTGGCCATCCAGTACTTCTGAATATCGATTTTTAGGTACGAAGCTAACTATTGATTCGTATTCATTTGATCTTCAACTCCGCCCCCCAACTCTGTGCGCTCAATTTATTGTGGGTAAAATTCCGGGTGGTGGCGGCTCTAATTAGAACTGGTAAGCAAACACAAATGAAGCTAGAGTGAGCCATCCCGCAGTTCTTATCAAAGAATTCTTCTGATTGGTCCCCTAGCCCTAGCCCTAGCCCTTGCGCGGCGCTATAATTGGTCACGCGCGGCGCTATAATTGGTCACATGATTTGATTAACCAATGAAATGAGTTTTTTGATAAGAACTGCGGGACTGTAGGCTAGAGTTACTGTGCAAGTGAGCCCTGCGGGGACGAGTACAAGACTTCTGGAATGTACTGGAGGGTCCTAGACGACGAAGAAGCGACGGCGTATTAATGGCGCCTGGAGTCACTCGTTTAGAATAGATATATCACGGCTCGCAGCTGCGACTTGAAGGAAGAATCTGCTTTGGTGTCTTTGGAGAGCTTGATAGAAGGTAGTCTGGCGTAGCCAGACCCTTTACCCAACCGCTACGCGGGGAAAGGGTCTGGCTACGCCAGACTAGATAGAAGGTTGGTGTAGCGGGTAGAAGTTAGAAGCAGTTTCAGTGTGTTAACTTCAACTTCTCAGGAATTTTTGGTGCTATTTGTTAAAAGAAAATGTGAATTATTACTTTTATTGACTAATGTTATTTTCTTTCTACAATAATAATTTATCAATTAGGCTGTTTATTATCAATTATTATTTTATTGATTTATTTAAAATAAGACCAGAATCAAATTTTAGATCATAGTCTTTGTCTAATCTACCTCAACAGGAGGAAAGGTGCTGGCATGCTCTTCATAGAAATAGATGAGCTCTGATTATGAGAAGGCACAACTCCTTGGTTCTAGGGTACAACTGGCAGGTTCACAACAAAAGTGCAGAGCAGAAGACATGGCTTCCTTGTTCTCCAGAGGAGAGAATAGTAGACCTTCGGCTCTCCTAAGAAGTCATGCCTCCTGAAGGGAAGAATACTACATACATCCTGGTTATTTAGAAGAGAGGGCATGGCACTCCAGTAGAGAGGTCAATGAGGCATGGCACTCCAGTAGAGAGGTCAATGAGAAGGCACAGCTCCTTGGATCCCCTTGATAGTATTGCATACTTCAGAACCTTTGATTTTGTTCATTTCATATTGTATATGATTATGGCCCTGCTACTATGGAGTTATGATTTTATAATAATTGTTTAGTATTTTTTAGAAAGTGAACAAATATTAATTATCTGCACTGCTGCTTCTGCCCTACAGTACTGGTAGTCCTTTGAGGTGAAAGCTCTTTGTGGTAAATTGTCTGGTACAGTAAATTGGTACGTGTTCAAATTGTGCGCGAGTCGTGTACAATAGAACAGACAACGAGAAATAAATACATAGCATAACTCCTCCATCTGCGGTTTCCAAGTGGTAAATTATTATCAGACAAATCCCCAGAGGCAACCACACACTAATAGCTATGTAGTCCTGACTTTGGAATATTAAGATCAGTAGCCACAGGTTTGACCTCATGTATCTTCAATGGCAAGATTGAGCTGCTTTAAAAATTAGTAGAGGTTTGAAGTCTTTATCAACACATCAATATTCTCATCAAAATTTTGATACTTAGCCATTGTAAGAATTAGCTATGACCTGTACTGTGCTCAAGTATAACATCTGAAATAAAATTAGCTTTCTGCTTAGTTCTATGATAACAATCTCAGTAAATTTTGAAAAAGTCAAACTAGAAGTATTAGGATTTATAACCCTTCATATAGTCAAATTTTTGTTATGTGGTGTTATTTATTGCTTAGGAAGTCCTTCCACATGGTGCTGAGCTGGATACTCCACACTGTAGACCAGTCTCAGCTCCAGTTCTTCTCCACTCTGAATTGAGACATGCCACTCCATGTTGTTATTCTCATTCAATATGGCATGTCCACATGGCAGAGGACACTTGACCTGAATCTTCTGCACATCAGGCTCCATGACACTCACCTTTGTGAAAAAACAAAAAACAAAAAACAAAAAAAAACAAATGAAAAAAACAACAACAACACAAAACAATAAAAATTGAGAAGTGCTTAGCTACAATATAAAAACAAAAGCTGAAGTTAGCTAACAATTATCAACAAAATTAATTAATCCAACTAATATGTAAATGGAGAAATATTTGCTAGAGTTGGCATGGCAGAATTCGCCAAACAAAAAACTGAAACAAATTTAAGTCATATGACATCATTTTTATCCTAATACTTTCTTATACATAATTTGAAAGATATGAAAAATAACAAGTAAAATGCAGATAGGTTAGGTTATTGAGTTTCTGATGGATAATTAAAGTGAATCTTTATTAAGAATGACCAGTTAATTGGATTTTTTTTCCTTTTATTGGTCGTAATACTACTCAGCATTACTCCAATACCATAGTGTAAGCCGATCTTCGACCACCCTATTCCGACCACCCTATTTGTAACTGTCGCCTATTTTTCTATTTTTACAGGTACAGGGTCATGCTACTGATCAAGCCGAGCCTTAAAGCATTAAGTATAGGCTCACAGTAATGGCCATCACTTTCTGCTTCACTGTATACGACCAGCACAGCAGAAAGTGAGTGAACCTATTTGTGATCGTTGACCACCGTCATTTAATGTCGACCACAGGTAGACTTCACTGTTATATTATTGACCACAACCCCAAATTTTTATTCACAATTTCTCACCCTGCAATTTTTTACTTATGTAAATATTATTATGCACTGTTGTTCTCACTATAAAGTTTGTAAACACAAAAAAAATCTTTAGAATTGAACAAGTATTACAAATGTTTTATTGACAAACAATGTGATTTTCGCAGAAGTTGAATTGAATAGCCTATATTGGAGTAGAGAGCACAAATATGCCCCCCGAATACCTTTGTTATAGGCATTCCACATGATTCTAAGCCACTCATTCATCTATTGTACACTGTATCCAGACAGTGGAAGCATATGATCCCCAATAAACATTACAGGTTAACCTGATACTCTGTGACCTTCAGACTTACATTTCTTTCATAGCAAGCGAAGTACAAAAAAAAAAAGTACCAGAAGGTTCACAAAAGATTTTACTTTTTCATGACCCTTGTAACTGTGAGGGGATATCACCCCTTTCCCTAATTAAATCGTTTAATTAAAATTCTGGTTATTTTTATATTATAATATTTATCTGAACAAAGCTTTAATTAAAATTAAAATCAACACTACCAATTGAAAGTATGTGTTTTCCTTCAGTTTGATATACGAAACATTCAGAAATAGGTGGAAATATATTACTCTACTATGTTTACTATTTTTAGCTATGTTTAGTAAAATGATCACAGAATTATCCCTTATCTCCAAAGAATTGCTTGAAGTTTATCACAATTGCTAGAAAAAACAAATTTATTATTCACACATTTTATTATTTATTAAAAACTTGGGCATAACCTTGACATGGTTCTTGGAAGTAGACACTACCTGACAACTTCTACCAGTTGTGTACCTTTCAGTTTTTTCTTTTATTCTTCTCTGTGCATCTGTCTGCTCTAGCTGTAATACTTTCTACTGCTCTCATTCCAATTTCATAGCTTTTTTTATGCCCTTTATTTTTTATTGTTGCTATCACTATTCTTATGGTCTGATTTCAGGTTATTCCATTCCCCATGTTTGCTGAGTTGCAAAAGGATGATCTTTCTCCAACTCAGCAAAACATTTCATTCACTCCTATCAGTGTTGGTTCCTGAATAGCTCGCCAAGACACTCTACCTTTTGAGGAGAGAAGAGGGAAAATGTGCAATTAATAGCAGTTCTGTTTACTTTTTCTTAACGGCTGCTGACATTCACAGACTCCTGATACTTCATAGGGCTACTTATATAGGAATCTCCCTATCTAGTGCAGCTCGATTTAGCTACTTCCATTTGATGCCATCGAACCGTCCCCAATGCTTCTAAGGCACCTATTGTTAAGTGACAAAATCTGTCTTACCCTCTTCTTCTCCCTTGTATGAGACACCTTTACACCACCGGATATTAACCATTTACTTCTGGATACCGCAGTATAACTCTGTATACCATCAGAGGTAAAAAATAAGGGCGGGTACGGTCGAAAATAGTAACCAGTTGACAATTGCGAGCCTACGCTATAACTACACAATAGCTACATACCTTAACTTTCTCATCAGAACTCAGTGGGACTTGTTCAGAGAGATGGATGCTGACCGGATGGGACTTGGTGTTCTTCACTTGGAACTTGTGAGTGTAAGTAATGGAAGTGGTCTTGCTACGCAGGCCAGAGCGAGTGTTGTGGACCACACCCACTGGCTGACAAGTTATATGAAGAGACTGGTCTACTCCCAGAGATGTAGTAAACTCTTCATTTGGGGATACATCTGATAACTCAGACTGGAAATCGATAAACAGAATATAAATTGCTGCCAAACACAATAAATTCAATCAGTCACAACATTTTCCAACATTAACTATTATCCTACTCCAAAACAATGGTTTAAATGCAAAATAGCAAATATATGTTACTGCAGTATGACATAAAATAAAGGTGGCTACAGATTCACTAATTGAACAACTCAACAAAGAAACAATCTTCACAATCGTTGCTCAAAATTTGTATATGCTCCCCTAAATTAAAGTTCTGTAACATTGATTTCAACACATAAAAAAAAGAGAGTGAGTGTTGCAAAAATTGACTCGTAAATAAGTGCTACAGTTAACCCTCCAGTTTATATCAAAACAGATATAATGAAGAACCAAAGGTGCAAACCCTCAGCGCTATTAAGCACTACCTAGCTATTACAATATAATTTCCATCCAAAAGAAAAAACAATCTGTTAGGTATTTTAATGAGGCATCAAAATAGTTTGACCAATGAAAATGGTACATGGAAACGCTGTCTTCATAAGAGAAGAAGCTAAACTAACCAGAAACACTCACCGATACGCATTTTCAACGCGAAACTTCACTTCTTTCAACTTCGTTAACTTCCCTGAGCATAAATCAAATTACACCGCTGGCTGCAAGAAATTATTTGCCCACGTGATTAAGACGTGACGCTAGGGGGCGTTGCCCACAAAAGCTGGTACCTACCGCAGAGCTGAAAGCTTTGCATTTTTTCAACAATTAGCCCGAAATTAAAAAAAGTAGCACAATAAAAGGTCTTAAATCTTCGTCCTGAGTAAGTTCATACCTAAATCAACTGTTAATTGTTAGTATTCTCCAAAATCAGAGCATGACAGACAAACAGACAGGATGACTACTATAACCCTCTCGCGCATGCGCGCCGAGAGTTAATAAAAAGAATTGGTTGGTAGTTCAGTGTAAAAATGATACGAATACAATTTCTCAACCTTTGCAACGAAGTTGTTATCCATAAAAATATTGGCAGGTCCAGCAAGCATAGTGTAGGGTGATGTGTTTTTAGCTTTAGCCTGCAGGAAGGAATGAGGAGAAAGACGTGGCACACTGTTGTAATGGAAATCTGGACTCAGGTCCACAAAAGTCACTGTCACCTAATATATATTTTTGCTCAAGTAATTCTTGTATCATAATGTTTAATTAACCAGCAATATACAACATACTTTGTGTCCAGTGTTATCTGTAGGAATTGTCTTAGTCCCAGGAATAACAAACGTGGCATTGAAAAGGCCTGTTGTGATCTGTAAGTATGATGAAAAGTAGTTTCTACTACACAAACACACATTCACCAAAATCTTACTGTCATCGTTTCAACTCCAAATAATTGAAATAATGTAGGAGGTGAACCTTCTGTATCCAGTAACATTGCAAGGCGATCATCATTAAGAGTTCCACCTCTAAATCCAGGACTTTGGCCTCGCATCAAGGATAAGTCTTCATCTGAATTCTACAATGACATATTATAATACCTAGCTATTACAATATAATCTCACACTAAAAAAACAAGCAATCTATTAGCTATTTTAATCAGGCATCAATATAGCTCAAGCAATGAAAATGGTACATGGAAACCTGTTTTTATAAGAGAAGAAGCAAAACAGGCCAGAAACACTCACTGGTATACATTTTCAATGCAAAACTTCACTTCTTTCAACTCCGTTAACTTCCCTGAGCATAAAGCAAACTACACCATGGGCTGCAACAAATTATTTGCTCATGTCATTATGACATGATGGGGTGTTACCCACAAAAGCTGGTACCTATGCGGAGCTGAAAGCTTCACATTTTCTCAACAATCAGCCCAAAATTAAAAAATAGTAGCACAATGAATGGTCCTAAATCTTCGCTCTGAGTAAGTGCATACCTAAATCAACGGTTAATTGTCAGTAATCTCCAAAATCAAAGTGTGACAGACAGACAGACAAGACGACTACTATAACCCTCTTGCGTCTTGCACATGTGCGCTGAGGGTTAAAAATGCAATATTTAACAAATCTCACTACCAGTGTGTATTACGATTCTTGCATAGGGCACGAGAGTAATAAAATATCATGTTTGACTAGCAACATGGAGAACAACTGCAGATTACAAAAAACCTCCAACTAACTTAAAAGCATTGTGAGACTGCCCTCCAAGACTGGAGTACACACCCATCAATACAACTAAACCGTACTTTGCCACGAATTATCAATGTGCATACGTAAGAATATTTATTAGTTAGTTAGCTAGGTAGTTATTTTTGCATCTGAGCAATTCATTTTAAGGGTGTGTGGTTAGTGTTACTACCTGAGCATGCTCACACTGGATGTATCTGTCCCCTTGTGTTATACGGTCTAGCCAATATAGTTAATTCTAAATGACTCAGTGTGCTATTTCGGTACTATTAACTGTTACAGCTAAAAGCTACTGCACTATTTTCCGCATTTTAATAGTTTTATAAGAAATAGCTTGTACTTAAAATCTTATTAACCATGAAGATAAATAGGTACTGACCAGGATGGTTTGTCAGGGGAAGGAGGAAGGGAGGGGGAGAGAAGGGACCCGAAGATACAAAACAATCCTATATTGTTGTTGAGTTTGTTTGCTAAGAAACTAATCAAACCAACATAACAGACAATAGGCAATAAAATTGATCTCCAAATAACTTTCCAGTACAAAACAGTTTTACAACAGAAGTAAAATTATAAAGTTGTACAACTATGCACACCAATAAGGTACCAGTTTCATCATAACTAGGGATGAATGATCTGAGTTTATTGACCAGCTAGGTGGTTCAAACTTTATACAGAAATAATGTTCCACTTTTAACCAAAGAAAATAATTTTTTCTGACAAAACAATCATATGATCATGTTTTAATATTACAGTATTCATTACTGTTATTCTTGTTCTCAAGATATAAAATTGGCAATTTATTGGGGGGGGGGGGGGGGGGGGGCCAGATTTCTCCCTTACCCCTAACTTCTCCAATAGTTTGCCTACATTTCACTATCCTTCCCCAAACAATATCAAATAATATAATTAATTTTAAAAAGTGCACTCGAATGCTTGTCAATAAGCAAACTTACACATGAAATTATTACACTCTTATGGAAAAACACTGATAAATTATTTGCAACAGGATTACTAACTTACTTGTGATGAACTACTGTAGCCTTGACATGCTGCTCCTACTATATTCATAGAAATTAATTCATTAAACACAGACCACTTTGAAACATCTTCCCAAATCCTAATATTTTAATTACTAGCAAGTACCCCATCACACAGTGGCGCTTAACGTGCTGCAAAGTAAGAATGCAGTAGCAAAAGTTATTTATTCTTCAGCTCTTTATTCTTGATTCATGGAGTGTCTTCTCCTTTTTTGCCTATCTCTCCTGCTTCTGAGTCTTTCTGTCCTTCTATCATGACTGTGAACTTAAAATTTGCTGTGAAACATTTGCCTTCTCTGTCGTACATCTGCCTTCCTTTTTGAAACTTACATTGCCTTGTCGTCAATTCCACCTGCTTTTTAGCAGTAAATCACCTTCAACTGAATGTGACAACCCTTTCAAATAATGATGCCTTACCAGACTGTTTAAGCTCATGAATTATTCATGAATACACACATGCCGTTGTCGGTCACTGTTGTTGTTGTTACTGATACTGTGGTGTTGCACAGCTCATAATCTGAACATTACCAATTATTGCATGTATTCCCTATCTTACTTTATTTCCTGTAATTTAGTTCATTTCTTTAGTTTATTCCCATTTCATTAATTTTTATGCATGTGCATATACCCGTGCATCGTCTAGAATATTGTTGAAGTTGCTACGTAACATCACTACTCACCACGCATGCATCCAACTTATTCATATTCTCTTATATCATACAATTTTCTCAGTTCTGACCTCGTGCATAGTTTTGTCAAGAATGTTACCAAAGTATAGCGTAACTATTGGGGTGCTCCTAGATAGGCCTGAAAACTTTGAGCGGAACTGGGAAGCTCTTTGATGCTAGTGAGTCTTTACCAGTTTGTCTGCGTGCTGGTCAGAATTCTGGTGGCAGCCTACCTGTTCTCCATCCCACCACAGACACACAAGCGTAGTATATATAGATTTACTAGCTACAGCCAAAGATAAATACATTTCAGTTGTGTCAACTTCACTGCCATTAGAAAGCACTACTGATAAAGTTTTAGGAGTGATTAAAAAGAACACATAAAGATAAAACTTACAAATTACATTTGATGTTTTAGTTGGCGAGTGAGCGTAGCGAGCGAGACACTTACAGTGGTAACACAATTGAAAATCGGGGATGTTTGTACGTTTATATATATGTGTGGACGTACGCATGTCATTTTGTACTTTGACCCTCGCGTATTTTTATGTTCGCTCCGGTTCGACCCTGTCCCAAACTTCACTAAACAGAATCCTCCGGTTTAGCGATCATTACCCGTATCACCCTAGAAATTGAATTGTTTACCGCTTTGAATTGTTTTGCAGGTGCAGTTTAAACTAAAAAACTTGTGGGAGCTCCATTTCTATTCGAGTTAGTGGCGGTGGTAAATTAATACGCTATTTGTCATAGTTATAAGCCATACACAACAGTATTTACTTGAAAATTTATTGTCCACTAGACGAACCACGAAGGTAAGTCTTACGTAGGTATGTTCAGTTGTGTGAAAATATTGTGCGTTACAACTACTATTAAGGGTGGCCGCACATAGCAACGTGCACTGCCTGTAGATCCGGACATTAATTTATTCCCCACCAATACCCCACCATTCGTTAATACGCGAGCAGAAACAATCGTGCAGTAGTCGCAGGAGTATACTTCGCGAATTTGTGGTGTTTTAGTTTAGCTTCTTGTTGTCTCGTAGCCATTTACAGCAATTCTCCATACGTCGTCTGAACTCACGTGGCAAGGTGCACCAGGCTGCCTCTCCTCCTATAGCCGTTCTCCAAGCTCTGCGTACCTGAACTCAAGCAGATGGATCCAGCAGGCTCGATTTCTGAGGAGTGAAGACTTCCCAAGCTGCGCAGACCTAATAGCTTCACCTCGGACTATCTCCAAGAAACTGCTCTCTCTTCTGACTCTCTTGTTATTGTTATATTGATGTTTGTTTACTCTTGATATAGGCGGGCTCTTTTTAAATTGCTCGCGTACAAGGATTACGAGACATGGGGGCAGGGCTATTTCTTAAGCATTGCGAGTGGAATTAAAGTTCCAAATTTTGTATCAGTTTTTCTTGGAATCTAATAATGAGAACGACAAAAAAATTTTACACACGGGTAAACCTAAAAAAAAGTAACTGCACCACAACGAGAATTTTTCAATATCTTATAAATAGAAAAAACTGCGGATAAATCTTAAAGTAATATTGAAAAGGAAAAAAAACTCGTTGTCTTGCAGTCGAGTATCGGTTTGGCTAGTAGTGCACCAAATTGCGGAGCTCCAACTTACCGCACCTCTCCAAAAAAAGTGCTACAAAGTTTTATAACCAGGCCCCGATATTTCTTCCAGATTCGCTCTAAAATTAGTGAGCAGAGCCTTCGGCAGGTACTTTGTCCTTGTGTTGTAGTGGAGAAGCCCCTGTAAGTATATAATAGTAGTAATCGTGCATAGCAACCATCAACAAAAAAATTGCGTAGGTGGTGTGCGGCCACCCTTAAGAATATCACAAAGAAAAAGTATAAATAACGTGACTTGATTTTGTTGCATCTTTTTCAATTCAAACGGTTGCGGGGAGCGGTTACTATGGCATTGAATCCCCTTACCGCATATGCGTAATTTAACAAATTGACTTTATTTTAGTAGTTTGAATGTTAGTTGTTAAAATCAATAGTTTAACAATAGTATAGTTTAAGGCTCGCTCGCCATTTGTGCTCAAGCACACCACTAGTTACATCATTGGCAAGCGAGCGAAGCGAGTGAGACACTATACAGTGATGTCGTATTGAGAATCATGGATATTTGTATATATATGTGTGTGGACGTACGTATATCAATTGTACTTTGACCCACACATACTGTTGTGTTATAGCTCGGTATTCGACTCCGTCCCAAAGTTTACTAAACAGAATCCTCGGGTTTATCGATCATTACCCGTATCACCCTAGAAATTGAATTGTGTACCGCTTATTCTTTTGCAGGTGCAGTTAAAACTAAAAAACTTACTGGAGTTCCATTTCTATTCGAGTTAGTGGCGGTGGTAAGTTAATATACTATTTGTCATAGTTATAAGTCCTACGCAACAGTATTTACTTGAAAATTCATTGTCCACTAGACTAATTATGAAGGTAAGTCTTACGTAGGTATGTTCAGTTGTGTGAAAGCATTGTGCGTTACAACTACTACTATGAATATCACAAAGAAAAAAGTTGATGACTTGATTTTGTTGCTTTTTTTCCTTCAATTGAAACAGTTGCGGGGAGTGGTTACTATGGCATTGAATGCCTTTACCATATATAGGTAATTAAAAAATTCGACTTTGTTTTAGTAGCTTATGTGATAGAAGTAAAAATTTATTGTTTAACAATAGTATAGTTTTAGGCTCGCTCGCCATTTGTGCTCAAGCACATCACTAGTATGCTAGTATTCAGATTTCTTTATAAAGATAATTAACTACAATGACCCATATATACCTAGCCCAAGTCCTCTAAAGCGAAGAACACGAGTTGGTAATTCTGGAGGAGATCCTCCAATGCTGGGCTGGGCTGTAGACAGAGACAGTTTGGCATTGTTCCAATCCTCTCCGGTCTGCTGCTTGATAATACCATAATACTGGACCTATGGAAGAAATAGGATATAACATACTTAGAAATAGGAACATAACATACCTAGGTGATATTTCAGTGCATTTGTGCATAGTTGTTTAGATGAAGATCACTAGAAGATCACTACACTAGGACATTCACAACACTGTAGCTTGTTTTTTTCCCCTAACTCAGTCGGAATGCTCACAATATAGTACGTACAAGGAAAAGAAATTGGCATAAACACAGTTCTGACAAGCACACAATTTAAATTTAATTTAAAAAAGCTTAAATGTGGTTGTATTACAAGTTGCTAGTAAATGACTGCAATATATCACTCTGATATATATAATATTGGCTACTCGGGTTGTGATATTAAACAGGTCTATAGACAAACAAACCTACCAAGATCATATCAAACAGTCATGTACCCTTATGTGACAACAGGACACTCCGCCTGTTTCTATACTCGCAACTTAAGCAAGCTTATAACAATACAAAGCTAGAAATGTAGCCACCAAAGAAGAAGCCGCTCATTCTATGATTACATGTCCGCGTGATCAATTGAATCGTACAGCATGACTAAATACAGGCGCATGTAAAGCAGGAAATCTGTGTTTTTTTCTATTCCCTTAGACTTTTGCATTGAGTTTTGGAATAGCACTTTCTCTCCAGTTTTGGAGTATACTGAGGAAATATTTGTAACCACTTTTCTGGTGAACTCAACTTGGACAGACTATAGTAAAATAGTTTTGTCTTAACAAGCTCTAAAAATTGAAGTCTTGCTGGAATGTTTTCAAAAAAGAAATAAACTACAAAATATTCATACATTTTCATGTTACCAACTGGTTGTCATAAAATATGATAGTGAAAGGGTTAAATGAACACAGACAGGTAATGCATGATATCCTGCATGTCTCTAACATGTCAGTATGTTACATTATGTATGTTACATTACAAAGTGGGAGGTCTGTATGAGATTTACAGACCAGATGATAGTAGATCAGATGCAGTGTAAATTCTGTACAGACCAAACCAAATGGTGCAACAGGCTAAATACGGGCGCATGTAAAGCAGGAAACCTGTGTTTTTTAGACTTTTGCATTGAGTTTTGGAATAGCACTTTCTCTCCAGTTTTGGAGTATACTGAGGAAATATTTGTAACCACTTTTAAGCAAACAAAACAAAAATAGACAACATTTTATGGGTAAGAGATTTGAAAGCACATATAAATAGTAAAGCTGTGTAGGAATAAAGCTGAAGTGATACAAACTTGCCTTCATAGCCTTGTCCTTAGTGAATACCCTTACATCATAGGCAGACCTCCAGGAAGCTTGACTGACAACATAGGATACAAACAAGACACACTCCACTTTCTCAGTCGTCTCTAGGCCAACATGCACCGACCTAAATAATATACATAAGATATAAAAAATATTTTGGCAAATAAAAACCCATTATGTTCATGTGGGAAGTTACCACAACCCACCTGACTGTTGCATCACCTCAATACTCACTGGACTGTTTATCATCTATGTGGTGTCTGTGATTTATCATGGAATCAACCTGTTCTTTTGACGTTTGGTTTTATGGTCAATGTCATGTCATGATTTTATGCTTTAGTGTTGTTGGTTTTTATTCAGTTGTGCCTTGAGCTCTTTTTATGAAAAACTCAAACAACCTTGTAGAGCTAGTGAGCTGTTATTATAGGTCTGGACTCACTACTGGACTTTACTCTTTCTTGTGGTGGGATAAAAAAATGAGGTAGGGCTGCAATCAGAAACTAGGTAAGTAATCTTGGCTCCTAAATAGATAGGAGAGTTGGTTGAAGTCATGCCAATTGAGCTCTATGTGAACATATTGAACTAGACTAAATGAAACTGAAAACTTTCATGCCAGAATTAAAGTCGACGACTGAGATCGATGACCTCAGGTAACATAAAAAAAAAATTTAAAAAATTTTTTACTGAGAAGTAATTTTTTTTCCTATGATGTCAAATGCCATAAGCAACTCTATACCAAAATATCAAGTTGTTATATTAGATACTAGTATTTTAAAAACTTCTGAGAAGACGTTGAAGGCACTTAGGGATGTAAAGAAAAGGGACCTTACGGTACAAAAGTTGAAATAAAGATATTGGCTCCGGAAACAAGTCATCGTAAAAAATGCTTTCTTTATCCCTTTAACCACCAGGTTGAAGACCAGCCCGGTAACACAAAAATGTATGAATATTTTATTTTTCCATTTTTTTCCTGAAAAGACATTCAGCAGCAAGTAAAAGTTAAAGCAAGTTAAGACATGATGCAAAAAAATAGTGTATTAGTTCACACAGACAGTAGCAACAAATTTGGATTTACAGTTACCAAGCTCAATTTCTGATGGTCTCTAAAGTTGCTATGGGGTTCAGACAAAGTACACGGCTTAATCACCTACCTGACGGATTCTGAGCTTCTGAACCGCATGCTATAAAAAAAAATTCCAGATGGACAGAAGCTCAACTGTTAGCATTCTAATTAAAAATCTAATTAACAAAAATACTGGTGCTCTTGATTCAGTTTTTATTACAGGAAGCACTACACCAAAGCAAAATATAAGCAAAAATAGGAATGCTATATTGGATAATAGGTTCAAACAACATGGAAAACTGCCAAAATGCTGAGCACCATATGGCGATTTTGGTGGTTTAACCAATCTTTAAAAAAATAATAAAACAAATCATGGAAACATGTATAATAGATGACCAAAAACAAGAATAAAACTAACAAAAAACAAAAACAATCATGCTGAACTGACTCAATATTATTTTCATCATTACCTCACTGTGTCAGTTTTCTTCTCTCTATTGTCTGGACTTATTCCTTTAATATTTATCTTCAATACTGAAATTTTTTCTTGTAGCACTTTCATTTCATCATCCACTTGAGATATTCGGTGATCTAAATCTGCAATCTTAGCCTATAAACATTAGTGACAAGTAAACAGTGTTTTTCAATAAATAATTAAAATTAAACTACACTGCTGACCTCATACTTATCAAAGAACTGCATGACTGATGTTACATTCTCTGTATCTACCAACTGGCAAAAGCCCTCTTCCTTGGCCTAAATTTGAAAAACATCTTGTTCAGCATATTGCACAAGTTTTTATTCCTCACTGTTTCAGAATGAACACTTGATAAGTGTGCAGCATAACGACCCAGTAATTCTTTCTCCTCCAGCAATACTTGTTGCTTAAACTCAAGCCGTGTCATATCCAACTCACATAATTTAATTTCCTCCTATAGTATAAATATCAGAATCAGATAACATAGACACAAGTATATATATTTTTTTAAATCAGCATAAATCCTCCTCCCCCCCTGCTTAATTATATAAATATATATATATATATATATTATATAGATACATGTATATATGTATATGCATGTATAAGTATACATATGACGCATGAGGATATATTAAAAGCAAACTTCTTCAGCCAAAAATGAAGACTAAACTCTTTGAATGTATATAATTATAGGCAGGTTAAGCCAAGCCCTAAGAGACCCTTTAGAATAAACAACCTGTATTGTTTCATACTCCTCCTTCTTTGAATCCAGGCTTTCAACTTCGTTAGTATTCTTATTCGGAATATATCACATCAGTTATCACTGTCTTCCCTGTACATTCTACCCTAATCCATAAAAGTGCGACAAACCGATAATGATTCGGACCTTATGGCAGAAAAATTAATACTCATACAAAGTTGTATTATCTGCTCATAAGTCAAGTATGTACCCTAATAATTCCAATTCTTTATTTGCAATTGTCAGTGTAAACTTCATAGCACCACAACAGTGATAATATAGTTCATCAAACAGGATTTGATGAATAATTTTGTCTGCCTTGTGCACTCTGCATTGGTATTACATACAAAAGTTTAACAACTTAAAAAGTCATCATGTGTTGCCCTGGTACTAGCTATTATTAAAAAAAAATTGTTGATTGAGCATAAAAAAAAGTGGAGGAAAAAAAAAGAATATATCTTCTCTAAAAGCTGTGTTTAGAAGTGGCAGAACAATATCCCATATCCACCTATATGATGCTAATGTAATAAAAGCAATGAGATTATTTCTAATATATATATATATATATTCCAATCTAGATATCTTCACATTAACGTCATTTTAGGTATGTGACCCTGAGAAAAGTTTTCATACTGTATTGGCAAGCTCATTACCCTAGTAGTTATAGCAACCAGCTCACCAGTCTTCCAGGTTTTTTATAGTTACCTTCCTCTGGTGAAGCCTACCTAACCAGGTTAGAGCAGCTGTCATATAAAGTATCAGCTGGGTGTACACAATCTGGGAGGTATTCAAGGAGCATGTGAAGTGTTTTCTTGAGCCGAATGCAGTGAAAATACAAGTGTGTAAGTATTATGACATCCCATAATGTACGACTGGTTAAAAAATTGTATGTTATACTTTGAGTAAAACAAAACATTTAGAGGAAACTCCAGCACACTTCTAAAACTTGACTTGTTCAGAACTACTCAATATACAGCATTCAATATGAGAAAATATTGAAGGCTTGTGGGATATGGAAATATCCAATGTATAATAT